>Ga0137307_100798_pt1 | contig 35207 bp, 33 predicted proteins | sample NAcewD2O_March_2_FD_97180 | JGI IMG/M metagenome (GOLD analysis project Ga0137307, IMG submission 97180) | Mouse cecal microbial communities from Vienna, Austria - N-Acetylglucosamine amended D2O_March | ecosystem: Host-associated > Mammals > Digestive system > Large intestine > Cecum | place... | reverse complement strand
TGGACACACAAAGCACAAAACAGGCAACCATCACAATTCCCGAACACCAACCACGACTTTATTTTGTCATTCTTCTATGCTAAAATGTCCGCACAGGCAATGAGCAGTGCGAAAACCGTCAGGAACAAATCGGCTGCTTGCAGACGAATTTGCTCATGCCGGTTTTCATAGGGCGAAGCCCGCGATGAGGAAAACCAAAGGTTTTCCGAATGCGCACTGCGGACTGCACTGCGGACTGCACTGCGGACTGTACCGTGGGCTATACCGTGGTCCGCACTATGGACTCCCCTCCCTGCCGCGCTCCAAAACACTTTAAAAACATACCATAAAAATTACTACCAAACAAAAAAGAGGACTCTCCATGAAAATCGACCGTCTGATCGGCATAATCACAATTTTACTCCAAAAAGATAAAGTAACCGCCCCTGAACTTGCCAGACGCTTTGAAGTATCAAGGCGGACCATTAACAGGGATATCGAAGACATCTGTAAAGCAGGAATCCCCATTGTTACTACTCAGGGCAACGGCGGCGGCATTTCCATTTCCGACAGCTACAAAATAGACAAAACTCTTTTTACCCATGATGAATTGCAGGCCGTTTTTTCCGGCCTCCAGGGAATTGACAGCGTATCGGGAACCTCATACCTTCGTAAAATGACCGAAAAGCTGTCAGGCAAAAACAGCTCCATTGAAGCTGACGACATTATCATGATCGACTTAGCTTCCCATTATCAAAATCCCTTAAAGGAAAAAATCGAACTGATAAAAACCGCCATTCAAAACAATCAGCATATCTCGTTTCTATACTACTACAAAAAAGGAGAGACCCTGCGGCATATTGAACCCTACCGCTTAGTATTCAGATGGTCCTCCTGGTATGTATTCGGATATTGCCTTGACCGGAAAGATTACCGGCTTTTTAAATTAAACCGGCTATGGAATATCACTCTTTCCCATGACCGATTCGTTCCCCGGGAAATTCCCCCGCATAAGCTGCGGTTTGACGACTATTTCTCCACTGATACCGTTCATTTGAAGGCATTATTTCCCGAAAGCGAGAAATACCGTCTGATTGAAGAATACGGCATCGACTGCTGCCGGATAACGGATAGCGGAGAACTGCTTTTGGAGCAGGACTTTGCCAGCTATGACAACATGCGGGAATGGATATTCAGCTTCGGGGATAAGGTCACAATACTGGAGCCCCGCAAGCTTTACGAAGACAGAAGAAAACAGGCGCAAAATATCCTGAAAAATACAAATCCTCCAAATATACAAAAAAAAGAAGGAACATGACATACTGCTGTCACGTTTCCTGTGGTATGCTTTATCAAAATACTCAGGAGGTACGATATTATGGTTGAATCAAGATGCGGATTACTGTGCAGCCAGTGCAGTTTCCGGGAATCCATGGGCTGTCAGGGCTGTGTCAATATAGATAAACCCTTTTGGGGGGACAGCTGCCCTGTGAAATCCTGTTGTGAGACAAAGACGCAAAAGCATTGCGGGGAATGCAGCAGCTTCGTCTGTCCCACACTGCATACCTTTGCCTTTGACATGGAGCAAAGCGATAACGGCGCCAGAATTGAACAGTGCAGACAATGGCAGGAAAAATAATGGCGTGCATCATTTTAGACTCATTCTGGTGTCAGGTAAATATCTCATGTTAAAGTCTCTTTATCCGGCACCAGCTGTTCTATCGGAATCAAAACAGAGAGAATAAACACCCCGTCTTTCCATTCGGTATTCACGATTCCGTTATATTTTTCAACTGTTTCTTTTATATTCAAAAGACCAATTCCACAATGCTTTCTCCGGTTTTTCCGTTTATCGGAAGCAGAATCCTGCTCTTTCCCGTCCTTTGCCCCGACGCTGTTTTTTACCTCAAAGAGAAAATAATTCTTTACCCATCCTGTCTGTATACGCAGAAATCTTTTTGTTTTGTTTTCTATCCTTCTGTTTTCTGTTTCTTCATCTTCCATTCTTTCACAGGCCTCAATGGCATTATCCAGCGCATTACCTGCCAGAACACAGAAATCAAATTCATCCAGAACGCTTTCCTTCCATGGCTGCATATCGCATTGCCAGTCCACATTTTTTTCTTTCGCCCTTTTTTGCTTCTCATAAAGAAGGGCATCCACGGCTATATTGCCCGTTACCTCCTCTGTGCCTTTGATTCCTCCTGTTTGGGCCATCCTGTCAAGATACTCCCCGAGCTTTTCCGGGTTACCGCCTGCAAGCAATCCCTGAAGGCTGATAATATGGTTTTTCATATCATGCCTGATTTTGTCCATCCGCTCGTTCTGATTCTTAAGCCCCTCCAGATATACGACCTGCAAGCGGTACTGCTCTTTTTTCTGCCATTCCTCATGGATTTTTTGCATGCCATATACATAAAATCCCGCCGCAAACATACACACAGCTGTCAGGACGCATACCGCCCCGTGGCTGAAAAGCTGGTTTTCATACAGCTCCATACTGTTCCCGTCCCAGAAGATAACTCCCCTGCCGACACTCCAATTATAAACGTCAATGACCAGTATCATAAAAAACAAAGGACCTGCGCCCATCAGATACCATTTTCCTGCTTTTTCTTCAAACAGACTGCCGGTTTTCCCTGCCAGCAAATACAGAACCGCCACAGTGGCCAGATAAGACAGAAAGATTATAAACGAGTCCTGCCATGCTTCAAGCATTGCAGACTGTTTTAAAATCCCATGCCGGACTACCAATGTCAGGGCAGTCAAAAAGGAGGCGCAAAAATTAGCAACCAGTTTTTCTGCCGCTATGAGGATTGCCGCCGCTAACAGTTTCTTTTCCCATGCTCCCGAAAATGCCAGTATTACCAGTCCTGAAAACAACAGGTTTTCCATAATCCTGCACGGACCGTCAAACCGGACGCCCCTGTGGAAAAGGATTCCCATCACAATCAAGCCTGTAAAAAGTAAAAGTGCAAATAATCCCTGATTTATTTTAGTAATTTTGAAATGCGCTTTTAAAAAGCATAGAAAGCCTACGGTAAGCAAACCATAACAAACGATAGAAACTGATAAGCCAAACAGCCGAAATATCTCCTGATTCATAATATGCCTCCGCTTTTTTTCATATAATCCAGCAACGCCTTGCAGAATTCTTCATATCTTCTTTTAGAAACAGGAATCATCTCCCCATTGTCCAGAATCACTTCCTGCCTGTTGTAGCCTTTTACATATTTCAGATGGATCAGATAGCTTTTATGACACCTGAAGAATCCTTTTTCCCTAAGTTCCTCCTCCAGAATACTGATTTTTCCGTAATAATCGGAAACGCCTCCGGTTTTGTGAATATCAATAAGCCTTCCCCTTATTTCAAAATAGAGGATATCCTGTAAAAATATTTTCTGCTTCTTTCTCTCCCTGTTTACAAGAATAAAATCATGGGATGCCGCTTCTGTTTTTAAAACAGCCCTTTGCAAAACCTTCTTAAGCTTTACCGTTTCCACCGGCTTTACCAGATACCAAAAGGCCTCCACATCATAAGAATCAAAAACATATTCCCTGCTGGAGGATATAAAGATCAAAAGTCTGCAGGAATCCTTTTGGCGAATCCGTTCAGCCGTTTTCATGCCGTCCAACCCGTCCATAATAATATCCAGAAAAACAATATCAAAGTTTTCCCCTGACTGTAATAATTCTTCTCCGCTGTTAAACTGGCGCAAAAAACAGGGGACCTTCATTTCTTCTAAAGTTCCCCTGATTTTTTCCGCCATACGGGCACATTCTATTATTTCATCGTCACAAACCGCTATGGAAAGCATTCCACCAAACACCTGCCGTCATCAATTTATCCCTATTCTCCTTTTTTATTATATCGGCATAAACAAAAAAAATCACTTCTTTTATGTCATAAAAGGATGTTTTAGCGTCGTAAACGGCATTCCCTCTGATCCCTCTCTGCTCTCTCATGCTAAATTCTCCAATCCTGACTGACAGTCTGCAATTTTACCATATGGGGATAAATTTCCCCTGCGTTCATCAGTTCGTCCGGCGTACCCTGCTCCGCAACCGCACCATCCGAAAGCACGACCACCTTATCCGCACCGCTTACCGTACGCATGCGATGGGCGATGACAAGTACGGTCTTATCCTTTATCAGCCTTGATAAAGCAGCCTGTATCAGGGTTTCATTTTCCACATCGAGACTTGCCGTAGCTTCATCCAGTAAAATGACGGGAGCATTTTTCAGAAAGGCACGGGCAATGGAAATACGCTGTCTTTCGCCGCCGGACAACTCGCAGCCGTTTTCCCCGATCATACTGTTATACCCGTCCGGGAGCTTTGCCGCAAATTCCTCGCAATTTGCCAGTCTGGCCGCCGCAATTACCTCTTCATCCGAAGCTTCCTTTCTCCCTATCCTGATATTTTCCATAATGGTATTGTTAAACAAGGTTACATCCTGGAATACAATAGAATACAACGACAATAATTTTTCCGGCTCTATTTTTGATATATCCATACCGCCCACGGTTATTTTTCCTTTATCTATATCCCAAAATCTTGCAGCAAGACGTGACACCGTAGTTTTCCCGCCGCCGGAAGGTCCTACCAGCGCAGTAACCTCCCCCTGCTTTGCGGTAAAAGATACATCCTTTAAAACCGTCTCCCCTGTATTGTAGGAAAAACCTACATGGTCAAACACAATATCATAGCCTTCATTCGTGACTCTGTCGCCGCCTGTCTGTACGGGATGGTCAAGAATCTCATTCATACGGTTTATATTGGTTCTGGTAGAGATTACCGCTGCAAGATTCTGCAGTGCGCCTTCAAGGGGCGCATACAGTCTTGATGCCACAAGTAAAAACATAAAAAACAAAGGAATGTCAATCTCCCCGGCAATGAGCAGTGCAGAACCCACAAGTACAACCGTGGCAATCCCGAACTTTAAAATAAGTGTTGATGAAACAACAAACAGGGCTGTTCCAAGCTCGGTAACAATATGTTTCTTTTCCGCATCATCTATTTTTTCATCAAGTCCTTTCAGATAGCTTTCTTCCGCATTATTTGCCTTTAAATCCTGCAGGCTTTCAATACACTCCTGTACACCGCTTTCAAGAGCCACATTTGCCGCCACGGATTTTCGGTTGAAATATTCCTGTATGCGGGCCGAGAAGAGCGTGATCATAAAGGCAACGGGCAAAACCCAGACTGCCGCAAGAGCCATCCGCCAATCATAGGCAAAAAGACAGATTCCAATCAAGGTTGTTGAAATAAGAGAGCCTGCCAGACCGGGCACAAAATGGGAAAATGCTGTTTCCAGCGTCGCACAATCGCCCATAATGGAATTGGTTAAATCGGCAAGGTCTTTTTTTCCGAAAAATGCCAGGGGTATTTTTCGAATCTGCTCTGCCAGAGAAATACGCCGTACACCGGTTTCCACATAAGTCGCCAGATAAGTGGCATTATACTGGAACCATGCCGCGATAAATATAAGGACAAGACAGACCATGACGCCAATTATGTAAAAGGTAACACGACTTCCGCTTACGCCTCCGTTCATCATATCAATGACAAAGTAATATAAAAGCCCCACAGGAAGCATAAAGGATATATCCTGCGCGACACATGCAAGGCATCCTTTTATTAAATCGACCGCCCCTTGCCTTGACAGCGCAAAACGTCTTTGCAATGTTTTAATCATGCTTCTACCTCCCTTTGTAAATTCTGTATTTTCCATTTCGCCGCTTCAGAATAGTTTTTCCACATACCTGTAAATATACCGTTTTGGTCAATCAGTTCCTTATGTGTTCCGCTTTCAGCAATTTTACCGTCACGCATGACATAAATGCAGTCCGCATCTGTAATTGATGAAAGCCGGTGGGCAATCATAATAACCGTTTTTCCCTTTGAGAGAGCGGATAACGCCTCCCCCATACGCACCTCATTATCGGGATCGGCAAATGCCGTAGCCTCGTCAAGAATCAGGATAGGGGCATTTTTTAAAATTGCTCGGGCAATGGCTATCCGCTGCTGCTCGCCGCCTGATAAATACACGCCGTCCGCTCCTACGACCGTATCCATGCCATTTGGCAGTTTTTCCATAATATCTGTACACTGAGCCGCCTCCAAGGCACGTGCAACCTCCCCGCGGGTTGCAGAAGGTTTTCCCAGACGTACATTTTCCAATATGGACGCCTTTAACAAACGGCTGTTTTGAAACACAAAAGATATGTGATTCATCAGCGTTTCCTTCGGAATATTGCGTATATCGATATTTCCCATGAGTATCCGTCCCTTTTTCGGATCAAAAAATCTCGTTACAATATTGGCAAGGGTGGTTTTCCCCCCGCCGGACGCTCCTACCAGCGCAGCTTTTTGCCCGGATTTGATTGACAGGGATACATCATCAAGCGCATTCTTTTCGCCGTCATAGCTATAGCTGACATGTTCCAGTGTAACAGAATAATCAGAGGGCACATTGTCTGTCCGGCTTTCAGGAAGCGGGATTTCATTCAGCACCTCGTCAATCCTGCCGATTGCATCATTTACAATCATTGCATCCTCACTCATAAACATAATCTTGGTCAGCGTTGTCCCGATAACCGGCGTAATCACAATGTAGAAAATCAGATTCAATAAAAGCTCCTTTGTTACGCCGCCTCTTGTAAAGATAATGCCGCCTGCAATCAGAAAGGCAAATACCCCGTTGACTGCGGTTGTGTAAAAGAGCATAGGCAGCCGAAGCGCCTTCGTATATGCAATTACCCACTTTTCATAATGGTCAATAGCGGCTTTAAAGCGTTTAAATGAAAATACCGTCTGTCCAAAGGTCTTGACTACAGGAATTCCCCGTACATATTCAACCGCTTCATTTGACATATCTGCCAGCGCATTTTGATATTCATTCATTTTCTGCTCCATGCCTTTTCCTGTCATTTTCATCATGATCAGAAAACCAAGTACGACCGGAACAAGGCTTAAAAGCCCTAACCGCCAGTCAAAAGCAAGCAGTAAAATTAACAGTCCTATGGGGGTTGCTATGGCGCCCGCTTTATCCGGCAGCCTGTGTGCAAGATAAGTTTCCGTGGCAGTGCTGGAAGTGTTTACGATTCTTCTTAGCTTTCCGCTCCCGTATTTTTCTACCGTTCCAAGAGGCATAGCCGCAATATGCCCCATAAGTTCTTTTCTGATATTTGAGGCAATCCGGAAGGCGCTTATATGAGAACACATCAAAGCGGCTATATAGACCACAATGGATATCATCGCAAACAATACGGCAGACCAGCCGTAGCCCGTTACATTCCCCGCCTGTGAAAAATCAGGGGACACTTCCAGTATGTCATGAATGATGCGCCATATATACCAGAACGGCACAAGAGCCAGCAACGCACTTATGACTGACAATATCCAGGAAAGAAAGGTCAATATCTTATACCCTCCGGCATAGCCCATCAATCTTGATAAATTAGATTGTTTTTTCATACGAAACCTCCTTGAAAATAAAATTGATAGTTTGTTGATTTGCGACTGTTTCATCAAAATATGTTATGAAGTCAGGCATCCCGCCCTCTTGTCTTTCGGGTTAGTTTTTACATTATTTGATTAGTTTAGACTAACCCATTGGGCAAATATAATGGAAAGCCATGCTTTCCATTCATGTCGCAAACAGAAAGGCAGATACCCTCATAGGCCGCGACTATTTTACTCTGAACAATATCGTCATGGATTCATATTTATCATTATTTATCCATGTTAAAATGATCAGCCATCTTTTTCAACGCTTCATAACTCTCCGCACTGACAGCATGTTCCATTTCACAGGCGTCCGCAGACGCTGTCTTTTCATCTACTCCAAGTTGTATCAGCAGCCGGCAAAAGGTATCATGCCTTTCGTATGTTTCCCTGGCTATCCGCCTCCCTTTTTCCGTCAGATAAACCACATGCCCGTCATTCACAAAAATATACCCTTCTTTGGCCAGCGCTTTTAAAGCCACGGAAACTGTAGGCCTGGAAAGCCCCATTTCTCCTGCAATATCAACCCCATGCACTTCTTTCTGTTCCGAAAGAACATAAATGGTTTTCAAATAATCCTCTACTGATTTTTTCTGCTTCATTTTATATTGCCTCCTCTATAAGGTTCTTTACAAAACCTTTCAAAATCTTTCCTGACATAGCAGGCTACGTCGCCTTTTCCCATCAGATGGGCCAGGGGAAGTTCTATCAAATTAACAGCCTTGATCATCACAGCCGGACCGGTCATGTCCCTGATTATCAGTCTTCCGCCGGGGCGCAGAACCCGTTTACAGCTCTGAAAAAAATCCACCGGATAATGTTATTTTGAATCCTTGTCATTGAGCGCCTCCAAAGACTTATCCCCCACATACCAGTATTCGCACTTCCCATCGCCGGCCGAAAGCGTATGATGGCGAATCAGATGTGCGTGAAACTGTCTGGCAACAAGCCGGTCCGATGCACACATATTGGACAGAAAGTCCAGATATCCATACTTCCTTGCAAACTCATAAAGCGGACAGCTGTCCAATACATAGGCAATTCCTTTTTGGCGGCAGTCCGGATTAATTCTAAGCTTCCATGTATTACCCCACTGTTTTCCACGCTTCCTGTCAGCCTTCCTTTTATACTTCCCGACACAAAAATACAGAAAATCCATCAGCCATTTTTTATTTTCCAGCTTATTCATATCAATGCGATTCAGCAAGGCAAAGGGCTTTGCCATTACCTCATGCAGCAAGACAAGAAAATCCTCCTCTGTAAACCGGCGGTCAACAGCCTCGTAAAATGCACACATAGCGTAGCACAGCATCATATTGGAGGACATCATATTCCTGCTGCCGCCAAGATTCCCTTCCTTCCGAATCCATTCTGCATCCAGTTCTTCTACCTTTTTCCATCTTTTCCGGACTTCATCCTCATCATAATGCGCACGCATATATTTCAGCATTGACGGCTTAAGTTTTTTTAGGTACTTCTCCATAATATTTCATCCTTTCCGACGGTCAGTCGGAGCAAACTCCATATATCCGATGACTCAAGATGCCCGCCCGGATTTTATCATTCTCCGCTACCCTAATGCCACATCCAGCGCCATCATAACCGTAAAGCCTGCCGCAAACAAAACCGTCCCCAGATTGGAATGATTCCCTTCCGACATTTCGGGAATCAGCTCCTCTACCACCACATAAATCATGGCTCCTGCCGCAAAGCTTAAAAGATACGGCAGAAGAGGAACCGCAAAGCCCGCCGCCAGAATTGTAAACGCCGCGCCCACCGGCTCCACCACGCCGGAAAGCACTCCGTATAGAAGCGCCTTTCCCTTGCCCACGCCCTCTGCCCGCAGGGGCATGGAAATAATGGCTCCTTCCGGGAAATTTTGTATGGCAATTCCCAGCGAAAGGGCCAGAGCGCCCATTGCAGTAATACCGGCATTCCCGGATATCCACCCGGCATAAACCACGCCTACGGCCATACCCTCCGGCAGATTGTGGAGCGTTACCGCAAGCACCAGCATAGTCGTCTTTTGTAGATTGCTTTTTGGTCCCTCCGCTTTACTGCTGTTCATGTGAAGATGAGGAACCGTCCTGTCTAACACCAACAAAAACAGGATGCCCAGCCAGAAGCCGGAGACTGCCGGAATAAAGGACCATGTTCCCATTGCTTCCGAATACTCCATGGCAGGAATCAGAAGGCTCCAGATGGAAGCCGCCACCATGACCCCTGCTGCAAATCCGGTCAGAGCCCTCTGCACCAATGGATTCAGCTTATTTTTCATAAACAACACACAAGCGGAGCCAAGCGTTGTTCCGAGGAAAGGTATCAGGATACCCTGCAATACCCGTATATACATAGAATCATCCATCCTTTCTCCTGCCGGCGGGCAATCTCTTTAACCTTTCCTGCCGATACCGAAAAGTCCCTTTTTTTCATAGGGCTCACGGCTTATGGTTACAGCGTCATAGCCCGCCTTTGCAACTACATCCTTCAGTTCCTGATCGGAAATATCCTGTTGGGCAATAATAACCGTCTGTTTCTTTGCATGGGAGCTGGTTACCTTTTTTACCCCAAAGGCATTCCTTACCGCTTCATTTACGTGGGCCTCGCACATGCCGCATGCCATTCCTTCTACATCTACTGTAATCTTAATCATAAGAGTCTCTCCTTCCGCTGACCTTTAAACAGCCTTCTTATTGCCTTCCGTTATCAAATATCCTTCATTACTCACGGTTCTTTAATATCTCTGCAGGCAAAATTTTATTTATCCTTCTCATTAACAGAGGAGTCACAATGAGATACAGTCCTATGATCGCACCAAACAATCCTATATACATCCACCACTCAAAGCTTAAATTCATTCCTACGGCAATGTTGGATATCATATAAGGATATGCGGCATTCATCATGGCTTTGGATGCCGGAATCCCAATGAGGGCGCTGACTGCCACAACAAGCAGCTGGCCATTGAGATAAAGCCTCCTGATTTCTTTTTTCCGGTAACCGAAAATTTTCATCATGGAGATAGATGATGCGGAGCGATCAATCATAACCTTTAGCATCAGGTACATGACCACAATAAAAATCAGGGCGGAGGCCACAGAAAGCGTAGTGATCATAGGACCCATCAAGTCCACAAACACAGCTGCGCTTTTTTCCATTTCCTCTTTTGAAACCGACGCATACAGCCTTCCGGAATCTATATTCAGAGCATCATCCGAAAAAATGATGTTATAATAATCCTCGTTCTCTCCCATAAGCTCTCTCATGCTTTCAATATCCATAAATACAAAGAAGCTTGCCGAATAAGGGACAATGCCGTCTACTGTGAAGGCATAGTTTTTATCATTCTCCTCATCCTTTAAAACCAGTTCATCCCCTGTTCCTATGCGGTATTTCCTTGCCACGGCAGACGATATGAGCACCCGGTTTTGGCCTTTTTCCACCCCTGCGTCAAAATAGGGATTATCCCCTTCTATTCCCAAAAGCGTTATATCAAGATTATAACCGAACACTTCTTTTTTTAAGGTTACTCCATAAGCTTCCGTGCCGCCCTGCGGAACAATTTCCTCCGGATATTTATAAGTATACATATATTTATATTTTATATCCGCCGATGTTTCCTCTTTAACATGCTTACAGAGCACATAGCAGTTCATGCAGAGCATGCAGATCAGCAGGGAGAAGAACATGCCGAAAAACACAGTGAAGGCAGTCCGTTTTTCCCGCAAAAACTGCCGGATCTGAAAAATCCTGATAAAATCGCCACCTTTAAGCCGTATGTTTTTTGCATTTGTTACCTTTTGTTCATTGCGGATCAGGGCTAACGCCGGTTTCTTCAGTTTCCCGCGGATAACGCAAAAATTTGTAACAGCCGCCACAACAGGAGGCATCACGATTCCGTAAACAAACAGGTATGCTTTATGAACGACTTCCAGATTGGGAAGGGAAAAATACAGATAACAGTCCTGCATCTCGCTTCTGACGCCAAAGCTGCTATAGCCGGTCAGGGTACCGATTATACCTGCTATAAAGGTTACCGCTGCCGGCAGAATCAGATAGTGTAGCAGCAATTCCTTTCTTTTAACTCCCAAAGCGTACAGGGTTCCGATAACTCCCGATTCTTTTTCAATAGTATGCACCACAAAAACCGAAATAACATAGGCAATGAGAACAATTAAAAGCACTCCTGCAAAAAGCCCCACCGATTTGTTAATGGCAACGTCGTCCGAAGCGGCGCCTATGCGCATATTGTCCTCCGCCGTTAAAAACTGCGTCAGCTTAGACAGTTCCACATTGAGATTATCATCAATAAAGGTTTCTGTTTCGTCGGAAAATTCAGAAATACCATCCGCTAACTCTTCTGCGCCATCGGCTGTTTTTGAAACTCCATAGGCATAGTCATCCAGGCTGTTTCCAAAGAAGCCCGATTCCTGCATACCGCCCATGGCGGACTCCAGCTGCGAAAGACCGTCCGAAAGCTCCTCTGCCCCGTCAGACAGGTCCTTAAGCGCCTCCTTGAAATCCTCAATCTTCCCGCCTGTCCTGTTCCAGTATTCCTGAAAATAAACGTCTTCAATATCGTCTGCCGACATGGTAAAGTCCTGCAGTGTTTCCTTCAGTTCTTTATCCGTCAATCCATCATTCAACTGGTAAGCATATACATATTCCTCGGATTGAATGCTATTATGCTCCTTCTTTAACATTTCATAGTCCGATTCGGTAAAAAAGGCGATTCCGAACTGACTGCTGTCAATAGCGGGGTCAGACAGATTCCGGTAAGGCGCTTCATAATCCGGCACCGTCCCGATTCCGCATATCTTGAAGGAATGCTTTCCAATCTGTATCACATCCCCTATTGCAAGCCCCGTCTCTTCGCTGTAGCGTTTTTCCAGCAGAATTTCTCCGTCTTTTAAGGGAAGGCTTCCCGTATCCGCCCGGAGAAGGTCAATGTTCTGCCGTATTTTAAAGGCACGCAGCACCGTATCATTGTCAGCTATGTAATCCAGATAAAAATGTTCCTCTATGGCAGCTCCTTTATCCTTCAGCTTTTGCTTTTCTTCATCCGTTAAGGGCGCAAACAGGCTAAACTGCCCATCCTCTGCAGCCTGTTCTTTTGAAGCAAGCTCTGTTCCCGTCATAATCGTTTCCGCGGCGGCAACCAGACTGATCACAATAAACATGCCGATAATGATCATCAGGCCAAGTGCAATATAGCGGAACAGATTTTCTTTCAGTTCCCGGAAGATTCGTTTTCTTAAAATTTTCTGCATAATTACAAATCCTCCAATTCGGATGCGGGTACTTTTGTTTCATTACGGTAATTTTTCTTTATCTGGCCGTCCTTTAAAAAGATTACCTGATCCACCATATTTTTGATGGAATTATTGTGGGTAACAATCAGCATGGTGGTGCCATACTTTTTGTTTACCTCTTCCAAAAGGACCAGGATATCCCGTGAGGTTTTGGAATCCAGCGCGCCGGTAGGCTCATCGCACAAAAGCAGCTTGGGGTTTTTGATCAATGCCCTGGCAATGGCGCACCGCTGCTGCTGCCCTCCTGAAAGCTGGGAAGGAAACTTATTCTGATGCTCTGTAAGCCCTAAGGTTTCCATCAATTCATCTATATCCATGGAATGGTCGGAAAGATATTCACATACCTGAATGTTTTCCTTTACTGTCAGATTTGGTACAAGATTATAAAACTGAAAAATAAACCCCAGGTTTTCCCTTCTGTAATCGGACAGCTTTTCCTGTGACAAGCCGAAAATTTCCTTACCGTCCACCTTGATGGAGCCGGAATCCATCAGGTCCAGTCCTCCGATACAGTTTAAAAGGGTGGATTTGCCGGAACCGCTGGTGCCCTGAATCACACACATAACGCCCTTTTCCACCGATACGGAAACGCCCTTTAGCACCTCCGCATAGCTTCCGCCCTCGCCGTAGCTTTTCTTTAAATGACTCACTTCTAAATACATGAATTTTCCTCCCTCGTTCTGTCTCTGTTTCTTTAACGCCTTCCGGATTCCATCCTTTACTGTCTTTGTCCGAAATATTTTTCCAAAATCTTCATATACAGGTTTTATATAGGATCCTCGAATTACCAAACACTAATGTTTATTAGTTTTAACTAACCCTCGTCTCCAAAAAAGCGGCTACTAATTTTTGTTAGTAACCACTAACACATTACGAATATACTCTTCTTTTATGACTTTGTCAATAGCAGACAAATATCTTCCGGCATTTTTCTTATATTTCATTGGCTTTTCCGTATTCCGCCGCTTTTCTCACAAACTCCCTTACAAAAAGCGGATTGGAGGGATAATAGAGGTGGGGAAATCCCAGCCAGCAGTTTTCTCCTGACATAATACAGGCATATTCTCTGCCCGTAACAGGTTTTACTGCCAAACAGTCCTCTCCGTTATCCGTACTGTCGTAATAATGAAACTCATGGCCTCTGATTTTCTCTCCCCGGGGCAGAAAGCTACTCTCTCTTTCTTTGATTTCAACATAGCCGAAGCGCACCAGCCTTCCGGCATAAAAACAGGTGCCGTCAACCGCCCCCGCCATGTCATGACTTACGCCTTCTTTATCTATGATTCGGGAATGTAAATACATAAAACCGCCGCATTCCGCCACAAGGGGCATTCCGCAGTGAAAGGCCTGTTTTATGGCGTGCCGCATGCTGCTATTGCCGCTTAACTCCTTTGCATATAATTCCGGATACCCGCCTCCCAGCAGGATGCCCTGGCAGCCCCGGGGCAGGCAGCTATCATGAAGGGGCGAGAAATATTTTATTTTGGCGCCGTTTTCCTTTAACATACGCAGATTGTCTTCATAATAAAAACAGAAAGCCTCGTCCCTTGCGACCGCAATAACGGGACCGGCATTAAGCGATATGCCCCCGGCATCCTCCTTTTCCGTACTCTCCTCTTCCCGCACCTCCTCCGCATTTTCCTCCGCCTCTTTTGCCAGTTCCAGGATACCTTCAACGGAAACCGTTTTGGTAAATTCCTCCGAAAGGATTGTAAGCCTTTCCTTTATATCTTCCAGCTCATCCGGCTTTACCAGGCCTAAGTGTCTGCTTTCCATTTGAAATTCCTTACGCTCCGAAAGATATCCCAGTACTTTTATTTTAAGTTCCTCTTCAATCAGGGGTTTTATGATTTCGTAGCAGGATTTTGACATCCTGTTTAGCAGAACGCCTTTAATAAGCCCCTCTTTATCATAGGCGAGAAAGCCTGCGATGAGCGGTATGACCGAACGCCCCATTCCTTTTGCATCCACCACTAAAACAACCGGGGTTTTTGTTACCTTTGCCAGATGATAGGAGGACCCCTCTTCCCTGATTCCCGAAAGACCGTCAAAAAGTCCCATTACCCCTTCTAATACAGCAAATTCTTCCTCCACCCTGCCCTTATAAAAAAGCGCTTTGGTCCTCTCTTCTCCCGTAAAGAAGGTATCCAGGTTTTTAGACGGAATCCCTATTACCTTTTCATGAAACATAGGGTCGATATAATCCGGCCCGCATTTATAAGAGACAACTTGCTCTCCCTTGTTTTTTAACGCCTTTAGTAAGGCACAGGTAACGATCGTCTTGCCGCTTCCGCTTTTTGGCGCGGCAATCATAATTCTTCTTAGTTTCATCTTTTCCTCGCTTTGTATTACAGTATTGCATGCCATGGACAATCGTCATGCTCAAAAAACGGCGGCGCGTAAAATAGTTGCTGCTTCAGGGCATCCTATCGCCTCCCGCAAAGTCAAATGAGCATATCCATACCGGATTTTCCGCCTGCATCAGATGATACCTGCCGGCTTTTTTCGTCCTGCCCGCCTGTATCTGCACAACTTCTTCATTTTCTACAGGATATAAGGATACTATTTCTTTTATTTCACAAATGGTTTCCATGCTGATAGCGTTGATGACCACCCTCATGCGGCAGTTGATCCGGTATAAGGATTTCACGATTTCCTTTAAAGCTCCTCCGCTTCCGCCCACAAAAGCATGTGTTGCCTTTGGCAGTTCACGAAGGACTTCGGGGGCATTCCCCTCTACTATGGTTATATTATCCAATTGGAATTTTTCCTGATTCTGTGCAATCAGTGTGAGAGCTTCTTTTTTCTTTTCTATGGCATATACCCTTATGCTGTGGGAAAGTCCCGCCATTTCCACCGCCACGGAGCCTGTGCCGCTGCCGATGTCGTACACGACTGCATTCTGATGCAATTTTAATTTGCAGATACTGACCTCCCTGACTTCTTCCTTGGTCATGGGAACCTTGCCCCTTATAAATTCATCATCCCCCATACCATGTGTCAGCCTTCTGTCTAGGGAATCCGGATTTCTGATAAAGCAGGTATACAGACCTTCCTCCTTCAGTTCCAGGCATTCCTCCGGCGTCAGCCTTTCAATCTTCTGCTCTTTATAAGACAGCTGATACCCCGTTACAATTTCACAATCCGCCATATCCGCTTTTAGCAAGGTTTTTCCAAGCTTATGAATATCCCCAAGACCGGACGTCAGCAAATAAACCTTCTCTTTCTCTTTGATTCTGCGTACAAGATGATACAGCTCTTTCCCGTGCATGCTGCAGACGGCTGCGTCTTCATAGCTTTCCCCTATGCATGCCGCCAAGTAAGCCACAGAAGAAATTCCCGGCAGAATCCTTACGCTCGCTTTTAAATCTCCCCCGCTTATTTCTTTTTTCAATGCATTGTATACAGACTGACAGCCGCTGTAAAAGCCTGTATCTCCCGAGAAAAGAATGACCGCCTTTTTAACAGGCGTCTTTTTTTCCTGTACCTCTTTCAAATAAGGAATAATCTGTTTCGCCTGATAACAGGCCTTCTTCTCTATGGCAGGCATATAAGCTTCCAACATTCTTTCCGCCCCAAGGAGAATATCCGCTTCCTCTATGGCGCGGGCCGCCTCTTCTGTCAGACTGCTTTTATCTCCCATGCCGACTCCTGCAAGGATTATTTGCATTTTACCGGCTGTTTCATTGTCCGTCTCAAGATCGATTTGATCATCTGTCTTGTTGCTCATCACATGCTCTGTCCCTATTTTTTGCCCGCACAGCTTTTCCAGTTCATGACAAACTTCCGCAAAGGAGCTTCCTTCATCCTTCCCCTTATGTCCCACCACAAATACGGGAATTCCCGCTTTATTTGCCGCCTGCAGTTTTTCCGGATAACCGCCGGACCTTCCGCTTTGTTTGGTAACCAGACAGGAAATTCCATACTGGTAAATCACTGCCTCATTCATTATTTCCGAAAATGGACCCTGCATGGCAATAATCTGCTTTCCCCTAAGCCCCTGCTCCATGCAGAGAGAAAGACTTTCCATTCCCGGAAGCACTCTTACATAAAGCCGGCCTTTTAACCCTTTGCAGGCACAGTATTTTTTAAGCTCCCTGCTTCCGGTGGTAAGTAAAATATTCCCTTCTGTTCTTTCCAAAGCCGCGGCACACGCTTCATGGGAATCAAAATAGGTAACGCCTTCCTTCACTTTTCCCCCATTTGTCTCTCCGTCCGACAGCTGCCTTTTTAGCCGTATATAAGGAATTTCCATGTCCTTCATGGCAAGCCTTATATTTTCCGTAACCGCATCCGCATAAGGGTGGGTGGCGTCCACCACTGCTTTAAAGTCTCCCTTTTCTATAAATTCCTTTATCTCTTCCCTACCCATTCTCCCCTGATGTACTTTTACCAGAGGATGCTCCTTTAACGCAAACTCTCCGTATTCCGTCGCAACGCACAGTGTATTGCAGATTCCGGATTCGGCCAGACATTCCGATAACCTTCTTCCTTCAGTTGTCCCCGCAAATATCAATATTTTCTTCACTTTTATACCCCCGCTTTGTAACCAGCCTGCCGTTTATGATTTCACTTCCTGCGTTTCCGATAAATACCGTGGTAAACATATTGACCTGTGTTTTACTCAGTTCCTGTAAGGTACAGGTAACTGCTTTTGTTCCTTCTCTTCCGATGTTTTCCACATAGCCGCAGGCGCGTCCGCCTTCTATATAGCGAAGAAGGATATCGCAGGCTTTTTTCAGATAATCCTTCCGCTTCCGGCTGGCGGGATTATAAATTGCTATTGCAAAATCTCCCTCTGCGGCTGCTGCCAGCCTCCTTTCTATTTTTTCCCACGGCGTTAACAAATCGCTTAGGCTGATGATGCAGAAATCATGGTTTAACGGCGCTCCCAAAACAGCCGCCCCGCTGCTTGCCGCCGTGACGCCGGGAATTACCACAAGCTCCGTTTCCGGATGCTCCTTTCCGATTTCATACATCAGGGAGGCCATCCCATATATTCCCGCATCTCCGCTGCATATAAGAGCAGTCCGCCTTCCCTTTTCCGCTTCCGAAAAAGCCATTCTGCAGCGTTCTTCTTCCCGTCTCATAGGGGTGGACAGCATTTCCTTATGACGGAAGCGCTCCCCTAACAGCTTTAAATAAACCTCATAGCCGATGATCACATCCGCCTGTTCCAATGCGCATATGGCTTCCCCGGTCATCATTTCTTCTTTTCCCGGTCCCATTCCTACAATATAAATTTTATACTTCATCAAATTCCACGCTCCAGTCTCTCTTAGCGATTGCGATCGTCATTCCGTCCTCTGCATGCTTTTCATATACAAGTCTTCCTTTTTCGCCGCAGGCTTTTAACGCCGCCCGTTCACATACATTGTCCACTCCTGTTTTTTCCTCCACAAAGCAAGATGAATGAAACTCTCCGTTTACATTCTTCAATTCATCCGCACTGTATGTCAGGAAAAGAATATTATTTTCCCCACAGAATGACAGAAGCCCCGCTTCTTGTTTCTTTAAATCAATGGAAGCAAGCGCCGCCACCTGTACATCTGAAACGCCCAGTTCCTCCATGCTTTTTCTGATAAATCTCTCTATTTTTTCGCCTTCCTTTCCCCGTTTACAGCCCATACCGATGATATATTCTCTGGGGGAGAGAAAAACCGCGCCGTCAACTCCTCTTTTTTCCGAAGCGACTACAATGTCAACATACTTAGAGGGCGGATAAGGAACAAGCTGTATACCCTGCGAAAGCCGGGATGCCTCTTTTAAATGCCCTTCTTCTATGGACATCGTAATTCTTTCTCCCGCCAGCACTTTGGAAGACACTCTGGCAATTCCTTCTTTATTTAAAACTGCCAGTCCGTTTTTCTTTGCAAACAAATCCACCGCAAATTTCCCGTTTAAATCCGTAGCCGTGGTAATAACCGGAACCGCCCCTATTTTTTGTGCCAGAAAAACAGCCAGTTCGTTGGCGCCTCCCATATGCCCCGACAGAATGGGAATTACATAGTTTCCTCCCTCGTCCGCCACAAGCACCGGACTGTCATGAAGCTTGTCCGTAACATAAGGCGCAACGGCCCTTACGGCAATTCCGCAGGCTCCCACAAAGACCATGGCATTTTTCCGGCGCATCTGCTCCCCGGCCCATTCCCCGATGCTTTCATTGACAAATCCCACGCCTTCCTCATGCATACAGGCAGAACATTTTGTAAACAATTTGTATTCCCGCTTTTCCCATGCCGCCTCTTCTTTACCCTTTGCAAGCTTTTCAGAAAGCTCCAGCCCCTTTTTTGTAAAACTGATCACGCTGACTTTTATCATCTTTACTCTTCCTTTGCCCGTCTGAATTCCGTAGAAAAATCCGCCGCATAGAGCCGGGATTTTTCATAGTGTCCATGCAGGATTGCATCTCCTGCCAGCACAAGAGCCGTTTTTGTGATTCCATGCTTAAGGGCTGTGGCATAAAGCGTTTCAATGCTGCAGATATAAGCCTCCTCTTCAGGCCACGTCGCCTTGTATATAAGGGCCGCCGGCGTTTTCCCGTCGTATCCTCCGGCAATTAATCTTTCACTTAGCTCCTTTAACATTCCCGCGCTCAAATAAATTGCCATGGTCGCCCGGTGTGCGGCAAAGCTTTCAATGCTTTCCTTTTCGGGAACCCCCGTTTTTCCTTCCATTCTGGTAATGATCAGCGATTGGGACACTCCCGGCAGGGTATATTCCAGATTCAGGGATGCCGCCGCCCCGAAGCAGGCGCTGACCCCCGGACAGCTTTCATAAAAAATTCCCAGTCTATCCAATTCGTCCATCTGTTCCCTGACCGCCCCGTAAATGCTGGGGTCCCCCGTATGGAGTCTGACGGTCGTCTTTCCTTCCCTTTCCGCCTTCTCCATGATTGCAATTACCTCTTCCAGAGTAAGCCTTGCGCTGTCATGTACCTCACAGTCCGTTTTTCCGTATTCCAAAAGTTTGGGGTTGACAAGAGAGCCTGCATAAATAATCACATCCGCCCGCTCCAGCAATCTCATCCCCCGGACTGTTATCAAATCTACCGCTCCTGTTCCTGCTCCAACAAAGTAAACCATTTTGCCGCCTCCTTACTTTTTGCCAGTTCGCCGAATTCATTGGCATATAAAATGCAGTCAATCCCAAGCTGTCCCCCGGCACGCTTTTCCAGATAATAACAAATACGTTTTACCACATATTCCATGACCGGCTTAAGCTTCCCGCTTTCCTTCAGAATGCGGACCGCTTCCTCCGTTGTAACACAATCCAAAATTTTGTAAATCCTCTCCCGCTCCACCTGTTCCCTTATACAAAAAGCCGCTAAGAGCTCCATACGGCAGTCTGCTTCTTTTGAATGGGTATTCATAATTCCCCCTGCCACTTTAACCAGCTTTCCGATATGACCGGTCAGCAAAAGCTTACGAAATCCCATCTCTACCGCCATATCAACGGTATCTCCGATAAAATTACTGCACTTTACGCTTCTGTCCAAATCATAGCCATAGGTCTTTTTCATAAAATCCAGACCGTAATTTCCCGGAGAAACCGCCACATAGTCAAAGCCCTGAGCCTTTCTCTGGTTTAACTCCACCCTGATGGTATCCAAAATCGCCCGGGTACTCATGGGCTCCACAATGCCGCTGGTTCCCAAAATGGAAATACCGCCGGCGATTCCAAGCCTCGGGTTAAAGGTGCGCTTGGCAAGTTCTTCTCCGCCCGGCACTGAAATTTCAACCCTAAGACTCCCTTTATAGTCCGCAAATTCGCAGACCTCCCTTACTTCCCTTTCAATCATTTCCCTGGGAATGCGATTGATCGCCGCATTTCCTACGGGCTGGTCCAGCCCCGGCTTTGTTACCCTGCCCACCCCGACGCCGCCGTCAATTTCAATTACCTGCCTGTCATTATCTATGGCACCGCACTCTGACTGCTCTCCATAACAGACTCTGGCATAAATCAAAGTACCGGTTGTAATATCAGGGTCATCTCCCCCGTCCTTTTTCACAGCGCAGCTTACCGCCGTTTCCATGCGGTTGATATCCGCAAGCTCTGCCGTATATGGGATTCCCTTAGGGGTCTCTATGGTAATTTTCGTTTTCTTTCTACCTGTCAGAAGCATGTATGCTGCCGCCTTTGCCGCCGCTGCCGCACAGCTTCCCGTAGTAAATCCGTACCGCATAAAACCGCTCCCCTCCTTATCTTTCCTGTGAAAGCTCATACAAAAGGGCATTACAGATGGCGGCGGCAATATTGCTGCCGCCCTTTCTGCCGCGGTTTATAATGTAAGGAATCTCCGTCCTCATAATCAGTTCCTTAGCCGCTTCCACATTTACGAAACCCACAGGAACTCCTATGATAAACGCCGGACGCCAGTGGCTTTCCTCCATCATCTCATAAAGACGTATCAGCGCGGTAGGCGCATTTCCTATGGCAAAAATAACAGGCTTTTTTATTTCCTTTGCCTTTTCCATACTGACAGCCGCCCTTGTAATTCCCCGTTTGACCGCAAGCTGCGCCACATCTTCATCCGCCATAAAGCAATGAGCCTCTCCTCCCAATCCCGCCAGAGCTTTTTTGTTAATTCCTGCTAACGCCATATTGGTGTCCGTTACGATATCCGCCCCCTTTGAAAGAAGCCTCTTTGCGATTCCCGGCGCATCTTCTGAATAAGTCATTGTATCCGCATAGTCAAAATCCGCACTTGTATGTATCACTCTTTTTGTAATCATTTCCTCCTCCGGCGGAAGAAAAATTCCCCGCTCAAGAAGTTCTCCTGAAATGATCTCAAAGCTTTTTTTCTCGATCTCCTTCGGCGGCATCGGCTCTATATTGCTTATTTTTCCCACTGTATCTCTCCAATCGTTTTTAATAAAATCCGGTTTTCTTCCCTGCTCTTTACGGCAATCCGGTAAAAGCCCTCTGACAGTCCCCTGAAATTATCGCAATCCCTGATTAAAATTCCCCTTTTTAACAGCTCCTCATACAGAGGTCTTTTGCTGTAAACCAGAATAAAGTTTGCTTTTCCCGAAATCACAGTGATTCCAAGTTCTTTCAGCCCCTTCTCCAGAAACTGCCGTTCCTTCTTTACGTAATCCACTGTCCCGGCTATAAAGTTTTCCTGCAGGGAGCAGGCGATTCCCGCCGCCTGGGCAAAGCCGGAAACATTCCACTCAGGAAGCTGTCTCCTGATTTTTTCCAAAAGCACCGGACTGCTGCAGCTTAAGTATCCCAGCCGCACTCCTGGAATGGCAAATATTTTTGTAAAAGCCCTGACGAGTATGAGATTTTCAAACTGCTCCACATCCTTCAGCATGGATTGTTCCTCCCCGCAAAACTCGATAAAACATTCATCCAGCACTACAATGATTTTCTGCATCCTGCAACGGACTAACAGTTTTTTCAGATACTCCTTGTTAACCATTCCTCCTGTGGGATTGTTGGGGTTGGCAAGAAAAAGCAAATCCACATCTTTTGTAAGAGCCTCAAAGAAATCCTCATTCAGGTAAAATCCCTTTTCCTCTGCCGGGCAAAAAGCGTTTTCTTTTTCCCTGCCAAAAGAGCCCTCCCGTTTCATCCCATAATAGACGACTTCTCCTCCCACAGCCTCCGCCGCATATTCATATCCGTAAAAGGACGGCACGGGTATGACTGTTTTTTTCGGTTTTATGCCATGGACGACCGCCATAAAAAGCTCTGACGCGCCGTTTCCGAAAAGCAGATATTCCCGTGGAAGCCCCAGCATATTACCCACCGCTTTTTTCAGGTTTTCCGCCGTTATGTCAGGATAGGACACGGAATCTTTTACTGCGTCATAGAGAGCCCGTTTAACCGCCTCCGGCATTCCCAGAGGATTGACGCTTACGGAAAAATCCATGTTAACATTGTTGCGGTAAACGTCTCCGCCGTGACGCTCTTTCATAACCTTCCTCCCTGTTATACCTATAGCAATATTTTCGTTTCATTTGCAACTATTAGTATATTTTCAATACTATCAGCATTACAACAATGCATATAAATTCTCCCAGCCATGCCGTCAGATACATTAAACGGTTTACCCGCCTGATATCTTCCGCTTCTACCTTCCGAAGCCTGTCTCCGATGCAGGGCTTGTTTACAAGCCTTCCAAAATAGCGGCCGTCTCCTCCAAGCTGTATGCCCAACGCCCCTGCACACACGGATTCTGTCTGGGCGGAATTGGGGCTTGCATGATTTCTGTTGTCTCTTTTATAAATAGAAACTGCTCCTTTTCCCGAAAACTGCTTTCCGCCTAAAAAGCACGCGGTTATCATCAGCCAGGCGCTGACTCTGGATGGAATGAAATTTACCAGATCGTCCAGCTTTGCCGCCGCCCGGCCAAAATAGAGATATTTTTCATTTTTATACCCTACCGTGGAGTCCATGGTATTAACCGCCTTATACCACAGTCCCAATACCGGCCCTGCAAGGGCAGTATAGAGCAGGGGTGCAATCACGCCGTCAGAAGTATTTTCGGCCACTGTTTCCACTGCCGCCCTGGCAACGCCTTCCTCATCCAGACAGTCCGTATCTCTTCCCACAATCATGGAAACCGCCCTTCTGGCCTCCTCCAGATTGTGGGCTTTGAGGCGTCTATACACCTTCATGCTTTCCTGCTTCAGGCATTTTGCGGCAAGAATCTGATAGGTCATAACCGTTTCCGCCAAAGTTCCCGCAAAAGGGTGTATCAAATAGGCCGATAGCAAAAGCAATGCCGTCGCCGCCAGGGTAATGCCCGATACGATGATAACCAGCCATATTCCCCTGTAAAATTCTTTTTTCTCATTCCGCTCCCTGACAGTAAGAAGCTTTTCCGTTTTTGCGATCAGCCAGCCTATAAACCGGACGGGATGGAGCAGCCGGTAAGGCTCTCCCAGAAGCAAGTCCAGAATAAATCCCATCAAAAACGCCGTTATATGATACTTCATCCAAACTTCCGCCTTCCCGCTACAGCTTTCTTATATCCGTAAACACAGCTTTGCCGTTTTCTTTTGTCCATGTGCAAATATAGCCTCTTCCGTTTGCAGTCTGATAGTCAAAATAATCTTCATCGCCATATTGGCTTAAAAGCGCCATAATGGTGCCGCCGTGTACAATCATTCCTATGGTTTTTTTGCCTCTCCTGCCTTCTATTTCATTATTTCCCATATCCATACTGTACTTTTTCATTTCTGCGATTTCTTTCAGCATCCTTTGAAATCCTTTTTCACAACGCCGGATAAAGCTTTCCCTGCTTTCTCCCTGCGGGAAGGGAAGGGCGCCGTTTTTGTCAATCCATTCCTGATACCTTTTATCCTCTTTTAATTCCTGATAATTTTTGCCTTCAAATGCACCGAAATCAATCTCTTTCCATTCCGGAATGCAGACAGGTTCCAACTCCGGATAAATGAGCTTTGCAGTTTGCAGGCATCTTTCCATGGGGCTGGAAAACAGGCAGTCAACAGCCGGATAGCCTTGTGCTGTCTTATATTCCAAAACTTCCTTTTTTCCTTTCTCCGAAAGGGCTTCCTCCGTCTTTCCCAGATACCGGTGTTCTTCATTGGATTTCGTTTTTCCGTGCCGTATCAGGACAAGGGTTATTTGATTTTCTGACCGATTCCGCATATTACCCGCTCCACTTCTTCCGCCTGCCCCGCAAGCTTTACAAGGATTCTCCCTGTCCGTTCCCTGTATTCCCGCTCAAATTTCTCTACCGGTATGATTCCATTGCCGATTTCATCACTGATTATGATGCAGCTTTGATACCTGTCTAAAAATCTGCTGATTTCCTCCTCGGGACATCCGCCCTCTGACAAGCTCCTTTTAATCCAGTTGTGAAAATGATTGACCGCTATGATACTGTTTTTCATTTTGACGCCTTTCGCATTTATGTTGTTCCCATCTGACGCCCTTTCTTTCACAAACTCTGTTTCCGCATTCCGTATTTCTCCATCCCCCGGCAGTTCTCCATCCCATACCAGCCTTAGATCCAATCCGTATTTTTCTATGGCATATTTTAATTTACCCTGCGCATATCCGCCGATGATCAATTTCATTTTTTTACTCCCTGTTCCCGACTCGTTGATACCTTCTCTATTCCTATTTCTCCGCTTATTTCACGACGGTTTCCTGCCTGTCCCGTCATATTCACTTATCTGATACCGCGCCATCACATGACTTTTTCAAAATTTCTGCCGTCACATCAGTTTATCCAGCACTGCTGCCGCCGTTATCATGCTTCCTTCACAAATCAACACAAAAAATCCCGCCGTATCTCCCGTAATGCCAAAAAGCTCCTTTTTCGAGCGGACGTAATAATATGCAAACGCCAAAAACGCTGCCATCGCTAAAAGTCCTCCGGCCAAAGGAGACCAGAACATCATAAGACAGATACAGAGCATCCCCTGTAAATACAGAATCCCTTTTACCGTGCGTTTTTTTGCGCTGTCCGCAAAAGAACAAAGCATTCCTTCCTTTTTTGCCGCAGGAAAGGACACCACGCCGATTCCGCTTAAACAGCGGGATAAAAAGAAACCGGCGCACACAATTTTCAAAAGAGTCCCATCCTCTATCTCCGAAAATGCACCGAGATAAATCAACCCGTAAAGAACCAGCATAATAACCGAAAAAGCCCCGATATGGGAATCTTTCAATATTTCCATTTTCTTTTCCCTTGAACCGTAGGAATGAAAAGCATCCATTGTGTCCATATAGCCGTCTACATGAAAGCCTCCCGTGACCATAAGGGGAATTGCCGCTCCTATGGCTGTATAACACAAGGTCCCCACATGGAATCCCTGACACAGATAAATCCACAGGTAAAGACAGCCGCCGATAACCGCCCCGATCCAGGGAAAAAAACAAAGCATATATTTCATATCCTCTTCCTTCCATTCAAACCGTAAAACAGGAATCCTTGAATAGATGGAAAATGCAATAAATAATGATTTTAAAATATGCAAATTTACCCTCCTTTCTGCCTCTGAAAGCAATTGAACAGTTGTAAAATTTCTCCTGCTTTTACTTCCGTTTTTTCCGTGATTCTGATTTTTTATCTTTAACCATAAGGGGAATCCCCACAACCACTTCCACCACTTCATCCGCCATTGCAGAGAGCTTTTCGTTTATCCGCCCCATGGCTCGGATATATGCCATGGTTTCCCGGTCATAGGTTATCCCGTCTTCAAATACATTGTTGCTTACAACAACCAGATGGGTTACCTCCTCCCTTAGTCTCGCAATGCCGTTTGCAACCTCTTTGAACACGGCTTCTTCCCCCTTCGGCATTTCTCCTTCAAACATCTCGTTTGCTGCCAGATTGGATATACACTCAAGCAAAACCGTCTTTTCCCCGGTTTCCATCCTTTCCAAAGCTTTGTAGATGGCTGCGGGCTGTTCTATGGTAAGAAATCCCTTCCCGCTTCTCAAGGTCCTGTGCCTTGCAATCCTTTGCCCGGCTTCCCTGCCAAAGGCCCGCATGGTTGCCAGATAATAGATTTTCATCCCTTTGGAAAGCGAAACCGCATAGTCCTCCGCATAGGCTGATTTTCCGCTTCCGCTTCCTCCTAAAATCAATGTCATCATTGCTGTCAATGCCTTTCGTATTTTTCTATCCGAATATCCGAAAAGGTTGTCCTGTCCCTGTAAACGGCAAGGGCCATATCCAGAAGGGAAAGCATCATAACAGCGCCCGTCCCTTCTCCCAGAGCCATCCCTCCGTCAATCACAGGTTCAAGCCCCAGCTCCTTCATAAGTAAATCGACTGCCGGTTCCTTTCCTTTATGGGAGGGAATAAGATATTCCCTTGTCCCCGGCACAATCCGCTCCGCCAAAAGCGCCGCCGTCATACTGATAACCCCGTCCAAAACAATGGGCACATGATAAAGAGCGCCGCCGATGCAGACTCCTGCAAGCCCTCCGATGTCCAGTCCTCCAACTGTTATGAGAATGCGAAGGGCGTCCGCCCTTCTCAGCTCATATTTTTCCAAAGCTTCTGCAACAACCTTTCTCTTATGTACCAGCTTATCGTCGCTAAGTCCGGCTCCCCTTCCCGTAACCTTAGCTACGTCACAGTCCAAAAGCGCCGCCGCCACCGCGCTGCTGGTTGTTGTGTTTCCGATTCCCATTTCCCCTGTGGCAAGAATCCCGTAGCCCCTTTCTTTACACTCGCGGACCATGTCTATTCCGGCAAAAACCGCCCTGATTCCTTCCTCCATGGTCATGGCGGGCTCCATTCTGAAATTCCTTGTGCCGCGGCGGATTTTTCTATCCAGCACACCCGGTACTTTTTCCTCACTGTTTACGCCGATATCCACGGGAATGGTGTCCGCACCGATTTGCTTTGCCATCTTTCCCACCGAGGACTTCTTCTGCCCCATACTTTTTACAACTGCCAGTGTGACCTCCTGACCGGACTGGCTGATTCCTTCCTCCACAATGCCGTTGTCGGCGCACATAATAAGAACCGCCTTTTTAGAAATATCAATTTCATCATTCCTTAAAACAGCCCCTATGCGGGCGGTCAAAGCTTCAAACCTGCCCATTCCATCCAGGGGCTTTGCCGCATTGTCCCAGTTCATCAGTACTTTTTTACGGATTTCTTCATCGGGCGCTTCTATCTTGATTGCCCTCAGGGTTTCCTGTGTTCGTTTAAAAAAGACGGGCTTCCTTGAGTATTCCATAAATCTCCTCCATATTCAGATTCTCTCGCAGCATATCTGCCAGCAGATCGTACTGCTTTTCCTTAAAACTCCCATAGTCGCAAAAAATTCCCGTTTCTACCCGAATCCCTTTTTTCTCCGCCAAAGCCACTACGATTCCTGCCGCAACAGAAGCCTTGTCAAAAATGCCGTGAATATAGGTGCCATACACATTTTTTCCCTTTGAGGATATAACCGCCTCCCCGCAAGCCATTCCGGTTCCTCCGATTATTTCCGTCTGCCCCATATGGATTTCATAACCTGAATATTCCATGCCTGAAAGCCGTAAAAAAATACCTTCAAGCCCATTCAGCCTGCCCTTTACCTGAATACGCACCTTTTCCTTATGAAGCCTCGTTCTGACAGGAAGCAGCCCCATCCCCCGCATACTGCCCCCTTCCTCTATTCCTTCCGAATCAGTAATCTCTTCTCCTAACATCTGATAGCCGCCGCAGACGCCGAAAACAGGAATTTCCTCCGCCAACCCTTTTACAGCTCCCTCCAGACCATTTTCACGCATCCACTTCAAATCGCCCATAGTATTTTTGCTTCCGGGCAGCACGATCATATCGGGATGTCCCAGTTTAGAAAGGGAATCCACATAACGCAGAGACGCCTCGGGCATCTGGTCAAACACATTGAAATCCGTAAAATTGGATATTCTCGGGTAACGGATGACTGCAATATCAATGCATCCGCTCCCCTTCCTGTTAAAACGCTCCGTCAGACTGTCCTCGTCCTCCAAGGCCAGCTCCATGTAGGGAATAACTCCCGTTACCGGAATTCCCCCTTTTTGCTCAAGGGTTTCTATTCCCGGCATAAGAAGGGATTTATCTCCGCGGAATTTATTGATCAAAAGCCCCTTGACCCTCTCCTTCTCCTTTTCCCCAAGCAGCAGCAGCGTTCCCAAAAGCTGTGCAAAAACGCCGCCTCTATCGATGTCCCCTGCCAAAAGCACCGGCGCGTCCACAAGCTCTGCCAGTCCCATATTGACAATGTCGTTCTTTCGCAGATTGATTTCCGCAGGGCTTCCCGCTCCTTCTATCACAATGATATCCGCATATTCCGAAAGCTTTAAAAAGGCTCTTTTAATATGGGGAACCAGCTTTCTTTTATAAGCAAAATAGTCCTTTGCACTCATATTCCCTAAAACCTCGCCATTCACAATGACCTGGGAACCGGTATGGTTTGTAGGCTTTAACAAAATGGGGTTCATGCAGACCATGGGCTTTATTCCCGCCGCCTCCGCCTGCATAACCTGGGCCCGTCCCATTTCAAGCCCTTCCTCCGTAATATAGGAATTTAACGCCATATTCTGTGACTTAAAGGGCGCCACGCGGTATCCGTCCTGCCTCATTATCCTGCAAAGCCCCGCTGTCAGAAAGCTCTTCCCTACATTGGACATTGTACCCTGAATCATAATTACCTTTGCCATTTATACATGACCTTCTTTCTTTCGTTCCCTTTTGCCTTAGCTTCCCTGCTTCTGCGATTCCCTTTCCATCGCTTTCCATTGCTGTCCCTCACTGTGTGACTGCTTCAGCCGTCATCTCCACATCTTTTCCCGATGCCCTTGCATAAGAGAGCAACTCTTCATTTGCCTTTTCATAGCTGCCAAATACATGTTTGCAGCAGATAACCCTTTGGCAGCCATCCATTTTCTGTTTGGCTTCTTCCAACAGTTTTTCGGGAACCGGTTCAAAGCCTTCCGCCGCCGTCATATCCGCTGCCAGTGCCTGTGCCACCGGATAATCCAGATCGTTTTTAAAAAGAATGCCCGCCGTAAAAGGAATTCCCTGTCTTTGAAGCCTTCTGTAAACCCCTCTTCCCGTTCCGCCTCCGGCTATGACAAACACCTCTCCCCTGCCTTTTACCGGCTCTAACTCCATAGCGGTATTCATTTCATCAAAGCTTCCCGTCCTTATATCAAATAAGGATCTGATATAGCCCGGCAGAAAAATATCCTCCGGCCTTCCGAACCGCTCCACATATTCTCCCTTTATGCACAAAATTCTGTCGGAAATCCGCTCCGCCAGTTCCAGCTCATGAAGAGACATGATCACGGTCAGCCCCTTTTCCCTTTTCAGCTTTTGCAAAAGGGATAAAAATTCCAGCTTGTATTTCACATCCAGATAGGAAGTAGGTTCATCCAAAATAATAATTTCCGGCTCCTGACAGATTGCTCTGGCCAGCATGACCCGCTGCCTCTGTCCGTCGCTGATTTTCGTAAAATCCTGATCTTTTATTTCCTTAACATGGACTAACTCCATGGCTTCCTCTACAATGGCATAATCCGCCTTCGATAAAATACCGAAATGCCCGGTATAAGGATATCTGCCCGTGGCGGCAACATCTTCACAGGTCATCAGCTCCGTCTTCATTTTTTCCGTAAAGACCACTGCCATCTCTTTCGACAGCTCCCTGCCGGTCATTCCTGCCACTTCCTTTTTATCCAGATATACCGCCCCGCCAAGAAGCTTAAGCTGTCCTGCAATGCTCTTTAGCACAGTGGATTTTCCCGCTCCGTTGGGACCGATCAGGGTCAGGATCTCCCCTTTATCCAGACGGATTTCAATCTCCTTGATCAGAGGCTCTTTCCCATAGCCCACGCTCATCTGCCCGGTTTTAAAGTAGTACTCCCTCACAACGCCCTCTCCTTTTTGTGCTTTACCATAGCCCATAAGACCACCGGCGCCCCGAAAATCGCCGTTATTGTACTGATGCTCAGCTCCGTGGGCGCAAGCAGGGTTCTTGCCAGCAAATCGCAAAACAGACAGAAGGCGCTTCCGCCCAAAAAACAGGCGGGTATCATTATGATTGGCTCTATGGTTTTAAAAAGCTTTTTCATCAGATGGGGCGTAGCAATTCCCACAAAGGAAACCGGCCCCGCAAACGCCACAATACATGCAGACAAAATACTGGACAAAATCACAAGGCACACCCGCAGAAGCTTTATATTAACCCCCATATTCTGTGCGTACGCCTCTCCGAGCCCGTATGCCGAAAGGGGCTTGGACAAAAGAAAAGCCGCTATATAGGTTATGGCAATGACAGCCGCCATGGTTTTTACATTCTCCCATGTCATTCCGGAAAAGCTCCCTCTGGACCAGTTGTGCAGATTTACAATCTGTGCATCGTCCGCAAAGGTTACCAAAAGCTCCGTAACCGCCGAGCAGATATAGCCGATCATAACGCCGCTTACTACCAGCATGGACATACTCGTTACCCTGTAGGAAACCAGAAGCACAAAGCCCATGGAAATCATAGCTCCCGTAAATGCCGCCAAAATCATAAATGCGGAAGTGATCCTGATACCTCTTCCCAATAAAAATACCATCACAAGCGCCACCACCATTTTTGCTCCCGAGGAAATCCCCAGCACAAAGGGTCCCGCAATGGGATTATGGAAAAACGCCTGCAAAAGATAGCCGGAAAGCGCCAGCGCTCCTCCTAAGATCAAAACCGCCGATGCTCTCGGAAGCCTGATATCCCATAAAATTCTCCCTGCCGTCTCTTCCATTTCCGCTCCTGAAAATGCTCCCGCTATATCGGATAACGAAATTTTTACGCTGCCGATACCGATATTCAGGGCGAAAAAGAAACAGACGCCGGTAATGAGCAGAATAAATGCTGTAACAAATCTATATCTCCTGTTTTTTCTCATAAAACAACCGCACCTTTCTACCGCCGGGGCAGACACGAATACTTTCAGGGATTATTCACACCCCGCAGCCTGCTTTAAACAGAAATCCGCCCCAAGGCACAATCTATTCCAATCGGAAAAGATAATGCATCCGGCTCTCTCCTTCTTCCGAAAGCATGGTATGCATGTCCTCTATCAGATACCCGATGGATAAAGACTGCTGATACATGTCATTGGTAGTGCAAAATACATTGCCCTCTTTAACCGCTTTAAAATCCTCTAAAAGTCCCCACTTATCCAAAAGCTCCTCAATGCTTTCAACACCGCCGTCAATAGAACTGTTATAAATCAGAAAATCCGCATCCTTTGCCCCTTCATAAAATTCCTCTGTCTGCATATTTATGGTGGACTGCTTTGTTTCAGGATCTCCCAGGTTTTCAAAAACGTAGTTTCCGCCTGCAAGCTCTATCATTTTAGGAATATAATCAGAGCTCTGCCTTACCTGTACCAGTCCATTAGAAGTAATATAAAAAAAAGCCACCGTCTTCCCTGTTTTTTCATCCGCCCTTACTCTTTCAAGAATCTCTGTCTGCTCTTCAAATATCTGCTCCGCCTCTTCTTCCTTTCCAAGAAGGGCCCCGTAAAACTTGACCCATTCCACTCTTCCCAAAGGATGGGATTCGTAGCTGGAATACTCTATCATAACAGGGATTCCGAAGTCCTCAAGCTTTTCCACCACCTCGGGAGAATGGGAAATCATCATATTTTCTATGGCAAGGGAACATCCCTTCGAAACAATCAGTTCATAATCTGGCTTACTGTATTTTCCCGCATAGAGTATGTTTCCTTCTGCCATGGCTTCCCTCGCCGCTTCAATATACCAGCCATCTTCCTTCTGGCCTGAAAAGGCAATGGCGTCAAGTCCGTCCAGCTCGCAAAAAATATTCATGGATGCGGATGCAACCAGGTAAATATCCTTTATAGGACGCTTTAATACCACAGTTCCCGCCTCCAGATTTTCCGGTACCTCTTTATTTTCCGGCACAATTAAAAACCTTGCCCCGTCCATATCAGTTGTCAGCATGGTGTATCCGCCCTCATAATAATCTACCGAAAAATTCTCGGCATACTGAAGCTCCATGCTGTTTTTATAAACCAGTTCTGCTCCGGCTTCTGTTTCTGCTCCGGCTCCTTTTCCGCTCTTACCCTCTGTTTCCGATTCTTCCCCGGTCCCTGCCTCTTTTACCCTATCCGTCCCCTGCAATTTCCCGGAATCGGAAGAAGGACTGCCGCAGCTAAACAGCCCCAACAGTCCCGAGAACAACAGACATCCTATGACGATTGTCTTTTTCTTCCTTATCATTTTCCCGTACCTCTTATAAATCTCATTGTACTTCTTATTCTGCCGCCTTCATCGTATCCGAATGGAAGGTAAGGGTATATTCCACTTCATGGGGTTTGCTCATTGCCACAGTATCGCCGATAACAGTCATCGGCTCATCCAAAACCGAAACAGGTATTTCAAATACGGAATTTCCCTCCGTATTGACCGGCAGATACTTTTCGCCGTCCACTATCATATAATCATAATTGGGGCTGCTCCACTCCACTGTGGCGGTCATCTCTTCTCCTTTTACGGTAAGCGTTACCGGGGATGAAATGGATGCCTTTCCGCTTCCGCCTTCAAAGGTCAGTTCCATGGTATAGGTTCCATCCTCCGGCAGAGCCGTATTACCGGCTGCTTCTCCATCCTCTAAGGGCACCGGATTGGACACGCTTACCTTATGGTCATACCATTTTTCTTTTGTCCCGATCAGAGCCAAGTCAAATTCCTCATCCAATACGGGAACCGGCACATCAAAGCCATAAACCTCTTCCGTCATACCGTCGTCATAGGTAACCGTATCCTCTGTCGGTATGAGAAGCTCCGCTCCCTCTTTTGCCGCATCCTCGGCAAATCCGGGATAGAGATTCAAAATCTTCTTGGAAGCAAGGGAAATATGAATGGTCATTTCCCCGTTTTCCACTGTCAGGGTTCCTTTCCCATCACAGGCTTCACTTACATGAAACATACTGCTGTCCGTATGAAATTCCGCACTGTAAACGCCATCCGGCAGCTCTGACGCAGCTTTTTCCATTCCTTCTTCTGCATCCGTATCATTTTCTGCTTCCGGCGCTTCATCTGTTTCTGCTTCTTTATCACTCTCTGCTTCTGCCAATGTCTCTTCCGACTCTATGGCGGCTGCGGGCTCCTGTCCCTGCGCGCCCTTTTCCCCACAGCCAAAGAACAGGGAACAGCAAAGCATCAGGACACCAAAGGCTGCAATTATTTTCTTCTTCATGGTAATTCTCCTATTCACTTATAACATCCGCTGCATGCGCTACATAAAGTTTCTGAATGGCGTCAATGGAACCAAGACCGACAATCTGGGTATCCACGCTGTCAAAATTACCGGATGCTTTAAACATGCTGATCCAGGAATCTTCGTCATCTCCCGCCATATCGTTGTTGGCATGGTCTCCCGCCACAACCATTAAGGGACGGAGAATAACCTTCTTGTAACCGCCCTGTGCAACCGCTTCCATAACCGCGTCGCAGGAGGTCTCTTCCGGCTCTCCTTCCACAGTACCGATAAACACATTGTTATAGCCGAGTTCTCCCATCTGGGACTGCATCTGGCTGTATGACACCTTTGCAGTATGGGAAGTGCCGTGTCCCAGGAACACAAATGCAACGCCGTCTTCCTGTGCAGCCTCTAAGCTGTCATAGCCTGCATCCTTGACCGCTTCCGCCGTAAGCGCTTCTGCAACCGCTTTTTTATCCGCATTTACCACTGCCGCATCTGTTCCCACTTCTCCCAATAAAGGCTCTGCAACCTTTACTGTTTCAAATTTATCCCTGTATGCCTCAACAGATTCCATCAATTCATCATATTCCGCACCATGCATTAAATGGGTAGGCTGTATTACCAGATTCTTTACGCCGTTATCCGCCGCACGCTCCAGAGCCTGGTCCATGTTGTCAATGTATTCGCCGTCTCTGGCCTGTACATGGTTAATAATAATCTGTGCCGTAAATGCTCTTCTTACCGACCAGTCGGGATTTGCCTCCTGAATGGCGTCTTCAATTCCCTTGATATCCGCCGCACGGCTGTCATTAAAGGAAGTGCCGAAGCTGACTACCAGAATTTCATTTTCTCCGATATCATCCTGATTGCGGGGATCATCCTTGGAAGCATCGCCGGTATCTCTGCCAAAGTAATCAGGATCTGCATTCTCCCCTTCAACCATTTCCTTCTGGGCGTCTGTCAGGGCATCCCAAGCCGCCTTTGCCGCCGCACACTGGTCATCTGTTTCCTCTGTTCTTTCCTGAACATAAATAGCGTCAATCAATGCCGCCACTTCGTCTGCTGCCTTCTGATCGGCGTCTGCATCATTTTCTTCAGCATTACCTTCGCCTTCCTCTGCATTTTCTCCGCTCTCCGGCTCTTCTGCTTCTGCAGGTTCTCCGCCTCCTTCAGCCTCCTCGCTTACAGGCGCCGAAGCCTCTTTCCCTGCGCATCCTGTCAGCGCCAGTCCGCAGCACATGATGCCTGTCAATAAAGCTGCAATCATTCTTTTTTTCATTTCTGTTCTCCTCTCTTCTCCTTTGTTCATTTTTCAAAGGCATAAAAATAAGACGCCCTTTTACCGGGCATCAGTAAAAGGGCGCATTGTTAGCATGAGTATAACAAAAGAAACCTTCCAGCAAATCTATGATTTGATTTCCTGAAGGACTGTACTTTCACATATACTGGCTTGCGACCAATTACTCGTGGCCGGTGGAAATATTCCACTCCATTACACAGGCAGGTCTCCTGACTTGCGTATCTTCATGAAAAGCCGCCTTCCCAATTTCTCAGTGACATTTATGGCTTTCCACTCCCCGCTTACAGTGACGAGTTCGTACAGGACTTGCACCTGTTTCCCTTTTAATCAGACGGCTCATGCCGCCTGAACCTGATGCTGATACAATAGCACAGTTTATTAGAAATGTAAACCTGAATTTTCACAAATTTTCGATAT
>Ga0137307_100796_pt1 | contig 35299 bp, 46 predicted proteins | sample NAcewD2O_March_2_FD_97180 | JGI IMG/M metagenome (GOLD analysis project Ga0137307, IMG submission 97180) | Mouse cecal microbial communities from Vienna, Austria - N-Acetylglucosamine amended D2O_March | ecosystem: Host-associated > Mammals > Digestive system > Large intestine > Cecum | place... | reverse complement strand
GAAACATATTTTCTCCAGCCACAGCACACAGTAATGCCATGGCTATAATCTGTTCCTTTTCATAGACTCCATTCGACATCCATTCTACCAATTGGCGAATCTGTTCCTTCGGAGTCGAGGGGAAAAGTGATTTAGTTCTGACTTTCTTTGCCATAAAAAACGGGAGCAATTATGCTCGCTGCAACGTCAAAGACCTCGAGGGAGAGCCGAAAGCGCAAGTCGGCATAGCCGGTGCGCGGTGGCTAAGCCACTCGGATACACCGCAAAATTAGCTTCGTCATGTTGCATATTTAGATACAGGTTATCATTCTTTATATTTTTGTCAACAAAATCAACGAACATCTTCGCCAACTCATTAATTACCAGAAGATTACACCTGTATTAGAGAGCGAGACCGATTACAACTCCGATATTCCCGGAAGTATGGCGAATTTATGTAATGCCAACTGTTTATGAATTACCTCATCCATTTCCCAAATCCTTTCCGGCAGAAATTATAGAGAATTTTATCGCTTCTTTTTTTATACTATCATCGGGATATGCCGCCCAAATAACATTAATATTTTTAGGCAAATCACTGACAAAATTGCTTAGTGCAGTAATTTCTTGCTTCGCCAAAGGTTGCTGACCATCTCTGTTGAAATACAGGAAAATCGAAATCCATTCAATTGTTTTGATGAGATTGGATGAAGTCAATGCGCTTTTAATGAAATCTACAGCTTCTGCGACACGCCCGTTACCGTAGCTTGTTACTGATTTTATAAAGAAATACCTTGTATCGGCAAGGTTGGTCTTTAAATCATTGAAACCATAGTCAATCATACCTTGTGTTGCTATCGGCTGGAGAATAGCTTTTATAAACTTAGGGTATTCAGTATAAATGGGTTCAAGCACAACGCTATCAAAACAATCAAAATCGGCATCGTCAAGCAAGCCAAGGGTCAGGACTCCGGCATCATGAAATGTTTTGGCAATAGTGTTTGCATGACTTTCATTGTCTCTCGCCACAATTATAACCAACTTATCCTCATCGGTGGGGATACAACCATAAGGATTGGTTATGACAGATGCCTCAACGCAATCGTAACCATAGGACTTTACAGTCTCGATAATATCTGCCGTATCTTCTCCGATGCCAATCACACGGAAACTCACAGGAAGATCCATAAGACAATCTCTGCCAAATATTTCAGTATTATTCATCATCCTTGTCATTCTGCTGTAGGTTTGATATTCCGATAATCCGGAGTGCAATTTCGCCACGGACATCATCCGCATTCCCATATATCAGATTAGGTTTAATGCCTTTCTCTTCCAATATCGAAAATATCGCTTTATAAAATTGATTACTCTCACTTTCCGTCATAGGCTCATTTTTATCTGTATAAGCCACAATAATCATTTCCTGACAGTCTTGGCAGAGGTCATCAAGCGTAGGACAGTAGTTTGTAATCAAATCAATGATATAATCCATGCGAGAAGTCTTGCCATAGGTGTGGCTCTCTCTCCATGATTCCCAGATACTGCCAGCCTTCATTATCCGGTTTACGGCATCGTCTTTGCGAATATCGGTCGTGGCTATCAATTCATCAATAAGATGCTGACACTTGTCGAGGCTTTTTAATTCTGAGATGCGCTGTTCTAATCTGTAGAAACGTTTGAGTTTAGACCTGTTTTGGTGCTTTTTGCCATAATCTATTCTATCCCAGACCTCCATTGTAAAGCATATGCCAAATGGCATTTCTTCCTTTCCTTTGAGTTCGCGTTTTACTCGCTTATCTCTGATATAAGGAAGGTAAAGTTTGCGTTCAAGCCTTTCCGCCATTTCACCATATTGAGTAAAACGCTCCTCGATGGGAGACCATTTCGCATGTCTGGTGAATCCATAAAAAGTCATTCCCCAAAGAATGGCTCCGGCAAGTTCGGCATCCGAAAAGGGATTGTCGTCCGGCTTGACTACAGTTTTACCTACCGTGTTTTCCCAATAGTCGCCTTCAACATCATTGGCGAGAAGTGGCAAACCTTCGGAATCCGACCAATGTTCTTTAGCTTTGACATCGAAAGTAACTTCACCACCGGTGCCATCAAATTCAGTGTTACAGATTATATCAAAAGCCTCCTTGTAACCCGCGAGACATCTGACGGATCTGTCATTGCGATGTGTGTTTTTCAGGGCTTTAACGATGGCATCAAAACCCACAGTAGTGAATAATTCGTTTACGGTCATATATACTGCAAATGGTTAACGGATGCTTAGAGTTTGATGACACCGGTCACAATACGCTGTCTCTTGCTGAAAATTAGACGTTTGTTTGTTATTTTGAAAAGTTCCATATCTAATATTTTTAATAGTTACGCTGCAAAGTTATACCGGCTGTGTATCAGATTTGGTGACACTCATAATAAATTTTAGTCTTCGTCGTAAAAGTCCTCTAAATCAAATCCATCTTCAAAATCTTCCGAATCAATATCTTCATTCGGATACATCATCTGCATAATCTCGCGCTCATCATAACCGGTGATTTCTCTGCGTAAGTCGACAATCTTTTTCTCAATACGATTGCTTACTTTTCGTGCATGATGACATTCCTCGACTTTCTTAACGAAATAATCCGGGTCTTTATCACCGTTATATAGATGGTCCTCGAAATGAAACAAATGTTCGTTTATTTCTTCGAGTTCCTCTTTTATTTCATCCAAATCGGATAAAGCCCTATCCTCATCTAATGCGTAGTTTTCCTGCAATTCATCAAGTCGAGAAAGTATGGCTTTCAGACTAATTGTGAAAGATTCGCTCTGTCTCATATTCTACTGATTTATTCAAACGATTGATTATAGTAATTTTAATGCTATTGCCGCACAAGCCTCAGCGTCACAAAGAGCATGATGATGGTTTTCCATGTCGTAGCCGCAAGCTGCCGCCGACAAATTTAGCTGATGACTCGGAATGTCAAGACAACGACGGGAGGCCGCAAGAGTGCAATGGAATTCGTAACCGGGATATTCCATGTCATATTCCTCAAATACCGCCTTTAAGCAACTTTCATCAAATGGCCGGTTGTGGGCCACGAGAGGCAATCCCTTGATTTTATCAGCAACTTGTGCCCATACTTCAGGAAATGTCGGCTGCCCGTCAGTGTCACGACGAGTGAGGCCGTGAACTTCGGTAGTCCAATATGTATAGTAATTAGGGGCCGGCTGAATGAGGCTATAAAATCCATCAACTATCTCACCACCTCGCACGATTACTATACCGACGCTGCACACGCTGGAGCGTCGGCCATTGGCTGTTTCAAAATCTATTGCTACGAAGTCTTGCATTGTCTTTTCATTTCAAAATGGTTATATACTTCCTGCATATCCGTTGGAAGATAGTTTATGGCAACTTGCTTCATGTCATCGGGGACAGGATATTGCGCTTCTGCCAGAGAACCGACGATAGCTCCGACTGTATCCGAATCTCCTCCATAAGCCACGGCAAGTCTGATGGCATCTTCAAAGTCGCTTGCAATAGAGGCAATATATAACGCAAGAGGTACACACCCCTGACAGGTTACATCGAAGAATCCTTTTGGGGGTAAATTGTTGAAAACATCATCTCCATAAAACTCTTTAGCAACATTCTCAAATATTTCTGAAGTCTTGTCCTTAGCAGTTCTCATGCGATAGATGGCAACAGCTATCGCTACTGCTCCTTTTATGCCTTCAGGATGGTTGTGTGTAATCTCGGCTGACTTTTCAGCTTCAATTCTTACTTTTCCTTCCGAGTCAAAGAACCATGCCACAGGCGCAACTCTCATTGCAGAGCCATTGCCAAAGCTATTGTACGGATATGGGTCTGGGCGCATCACCCAGTTTAAGAAAAAGCTGCCATATTCACCTTTAGGATGAGGATATTTGCGACACCATTTGCGCATTGATGTTTGATAATCGCTATCATTCAGAATGGCATCGGCCACGGCAATCGTGCAGATTGTGTCATCTGTAAAATCGCTATCTTCACCAAACATTCTGAAATTGTAGTCCGACGTATTGTCAAATTCGTAATTTGAGCCTGCAATATCTCCAATAATAGTTCCAATCATTATCAGTCGTTCTTATAGAGTTCATACATCTCTGAAATCCAGCCCTTCATCGATTTGCGCAAAGAAGCCGGACGCACTACTTCTATCATCGCGCCGACATGAAGCAGCTTCATTATGAAGTCATACGTCGGCGAGAGGTATAGCTCAAAGTCTGCATACTCGCCATAGTCTTCGATAAGTCGCTGACTATGATGTAGCGGCAATGTTTTAAGATAATGCTTATGGTCTTCGTTGGCACGGATTACTATTCTCTCCGGTTTGACATCGTATCCGATAACTACACCGAATTTTGTCGAGAAAAACTCTGTGGCATCAAAATCCTTCGGCAATTTGAAGAATGTGTCTGTTGGTTCTACACTCTCCAGACGGTCAAGGGCGTAAATCTTTATCTCATCGCGATTATTATGCCCGAGCACATACCAGCGGTTCTCGAACAGCTTCACGCAATACGGCTCAATGGGGAAACTGTAATTATGCTCCTTCTTGAACGGACGGTATGCAATATTTACGACCCGATTCTCTTTCATCGCCTCCAGAATTGTGGTCAGATGGTCGCGGCCCGAGGGGATTTCATCAACCAATATGCGACCTTTCAAAGAGAGATTCTCTCCGATTATATTGCCGACAGCAAAGGAGTCGAGCATCCACTTTTTGAGTTTGTCCTCGTCAATATCCTCCGGGTTTGATATATAATACAGATAACCGCCAACCTTCTGACAGTCAATCATTATTCCGAACTGCTCGTAAATTGCATCACGCCAGCGGTTGAACGTGGCGCGGTGTAGCGGCTTGCAGTCGCTCAAATCTTTGTTGTGCTCCCAACGTTCGGAAAGATCCTTATGAGAAATCTTTCCGGCACGCCGGATTGTGTCAATCAGCCAAGTATATTTTTGCAGTTGATTCATATCAATGTGGTATTTATACTGCAAAGTTAACCAGAACCTGTCGCATTCTGCGATACAGGATTGAAATAATCATGGATAGAGGTTAAATTATGATGCCTTGAAGTTGAAGATTGGACGGATGATTGTGTCGATGTTGACGGTATCGCCTATGTTGGCGATAATTTCCTCGGCCGGTTTATATGCCATCGGCGACTCGTCGCGAGTGAAGTCGTTCACCGACTCCGAGTATATACCCTGCATGGATGCCTCGAAGTCCTCCATCCTGATTTTCTCGTATGCTTGAGTCCGGCTCAACACTCGTCCGGCTCCGTGAGGCGCAGAGAAGTTCCAGTCGGGATTACCTTTGCCTGTGCAGAGCAATGAACCGTCACGCATATTCAGCGGTATTATGCAACGTTCGCCTTCCGCTGCCGAAATTGAGCCTTTGCGAATTATGTTGTTATCGCTGATGTAATTGTGGACAGATTCAAATTCCTCTCTCACTTCCACACCGGAGAAGAACCGCATAAGGAGAAGAGAGATTAGCTTGCGATTGAGGACTGCCCACCTCTGACAGAGGCGCATATCATGGAGATAATGCTCACGCTCTTCCCCCTCGACATAGCAGAGAGCAGCGGGGAGTTTCGGCTCTGCGTCCTGATGCACCTTGCGCATCTTCTTTATGACACCCTGCAATTCCGAACGACGTCCTGCCGCCTTGTATTCCTCAATGGTGCGCTTGATAGTCTCTTCAAATTCATCGGCACCGTCGGTGAGATGTTTCACAGCTTTTGCTTGATAGATGTCGGCCACCTGTTTGCCAAGGTTGCGCGAGCCTGTATGAATTACAAGGTAAACATTGTCTTCATCATCCTTGTCAAGCTCGATGAAATGATTGCCACCGCCGAGCGACCCGATTGCCTTGTTAATACGCCCGGAATCCTTGATCTCACGGTAGCAGTAAAGTTCGGTCACGAGTTGCTTTGCCTCACGGTAGATGTTCATCTCCTCGCCAGCGAGAGGTTTGAAACCAAACTTGTCCTCGCGCACAATCTTCCCCGAAGGCACATTGCCACGGATATGCTCGTGGAATGCGTGAAAGTCAATATCAGAAAGTTTGCCGAGGTTGAGAATACGCATACCGCAGCCGATGTCAACACCCACGATATTGGGAATAACCTTGTCACCGAGGTCACCTGTGAAACCTATCACGCACCCGGCACCGGCATGAACATCCGGCATAATGCGAATCTTTCTATCGGCGAACACATCAATCGATAACAGCTCCTTAATCTGCTCCAAAGCACAGTCTTCGATGTTGTCCGTAAATATCTTTACGTCATGTCCTTCTATTGTCTTCATATTCTTATGTTTTTAATATTCGATGACTAAGGTGGAATGCCACTGTGCAACTATTTTGCGAACTCAGTATTTATCACGACATTCTACCATGAGCGCAAAATTACATTAAAAGTGGCGCATATTGCGACACAGCCTAAAAATTGTTCAATTTTTATTGTGACACCAAAAATGAGACACCACGATCTTAACTTTGCGCTTGATATGGAAGAAAAATGTTTCAAATACCTTGGTTGGTGGTTCGATGAGTTTATGGGCTCGGCTCAAGTTCCACACTTTCTTGAACTGTTCCCAGAACTCAAGACCCGGCTAATGAAGTGAGACTATGAGTAACACAATGATTCTTGCAATCGGTGGTGCCGGTTGCAATATGGCTGAAACAATAATGCGCGTTGCTAATGCACATTGGGTTAAGGAGGCTACATATCTCTTTGCAGATTCCGAAAAGACACGTCTGTCAGAACTTAGCACTAAGGGGTTCGAGACGCTGAACCTGCAACGTGATTCCGACTCGTTTCCAACTGACAAACTTAAAGGTGTTGAAAAGCTCTACATCATTGTAGGCCTCGGTGGCGTGACGGGCAGTAAATTCGCAGAGATTGCAGCGAAGACAGCCCAATCAGATGGTGTTGAGAATGTAGCCTTAATCGTAACACTTCCTTTCGTTTTCGAGGGTTCGGATAGATTGGCAAAGGCTGCTGAGGCTCTTAAATCACTTTCGGATATACCGGTAAAGGTTCTCAATAACGAAGACCTTGCTGAATGTTATCCGGATATTAACTTCATAAACGCCTTTGAATATTCCGACAAAGAGGCACTCTACGCAATAGAATCAGGTCTTATTTAATGAAGATACTTCATCTTTCTGACACTCATAACAGCCATCATCGACTCCGGGATTTACCCGGGGCCGATGTGGTGGTACATTCCGGGGATTTCTGCATGGTGGGCACTGAGCAAGAAGCCATTGATTTCCTCAATTGGTTTTGCGACTTGCCATACAAGCACAAAATCTTTATCTGTGGTAACCATGACGACTGCCTTAATGGAGCCAATATCGACGGATTAGACAGCAATGTGCATTATCTCTGTAACTCAGGCATTGAGATTGGTGGTATCACGTTTTATGGTGTCCCGATGTTTATGGGCGATTGCATTACTGACCGTCAAAGTCGTAACTATGACATTATTCCCAATAACACTGATGTCTTAATCACTCATTCCCCGGCTTATGGCATACTTGATTTTGATGATGGAATAAACTATGGCTCGAAGGAACTACTTGCTAAAGTCTCGGCATTGAATCTGAAAGCACATCTCTTCGGTCATATCCATGCCCAACACGGAGTGATGGAACAAAACGGCATCATATTCTCCAATGGTGCAATCATGAACGCCGATTACTCCGTCCTCAGTACCTCTAACATAATCACAATAGAAAATGCCTAAACAAAGAAGACATCAACCGGGCCGCTATAAGCCCAAAACCGAAATCGGACCAAATTTTACCGGACCGAAGCCGTTGACTCTTTTTCAAGGGGAAAATGGACTTTGGGGCGCAAAAGATGCTGATGGTAACATCGTTATAGAAGCCAACTTTCAAAGATGCGAACAAACTGAGGAAGAAAAGGCTAATAACATGGTTCGGTTAGCTAACAGATTTGAAGTTTTGACTGTGACTCCCGACGACTGGGATCTATTGTCGTTCTTCTCACCGGATTAAATAATGGAAACTCTGACTATAGAAGAAATATACTGTCTTGCCGGATATGGCATGACAACTCCTCAAATCATTAAAACAGATTTGACTAAATTTGAAAGTCTCTACGACGATAATTCTTATGATTTTGACAAATGGCTCGATTACTCTGAAAAAGTATTCGATCGGCAAGAGGCCTTAGGGATAAGGACTATATCATGTCAGGACGCCGCGTATCCGTCATCTTTGTTGTCAATCGGCTCTGACGCACCTGCTCTGATTCATCTTATTGGCAATGAATCACTGTTGTCAGTTTCCGATGCAGTTGCCATTATAGGGGCACGTGCGGCTGACCGCCAAGGAATTGAAGCGGCATTTCGCTTAGGCGCCAAATATGCGTCGAGTGGAAAAGTCATTGTCAGCGGCCTTGCTTTAGGTTGCGATAAAGCCGCTCATGAAGGGTGCCTTAGTGTTGCAGGTAAAACCATAGCAATAGTTGCTTCCGGTCTTGACACCACTCATCCAAAAGAAAATATCGCACTCCAACATAGGATTATTGAAAATGACGGGCTTCTTTTGTCAGAACAGATAATAGGGGTTAAGGCTAATCCTACAAGACTTGTAGCAAGAAACCGTTTGCAGGCGGCCGTTTCCAAAACTATCATTCTTGCCCAATGTCCGGAACATAGCGGGTCTCTTCATACCATGCGCTTTGCCCGGCGCTACCATAGAGAATGTCTTGCTGTTGACTTCCCAAATCCAACGGAGTTCAATAGTGGCAACCGCAATCTAATTGAGAGTGGACTTGCATCAGCTCTAAAATATTGATACATTGTCGTATGACTATAAAAGGAAATTCTTAAAGGCGATGATTCTGTTGATGTTCAAGATATAATAAACTCATGTCGGCATGAAAGACTATCTCAGAACAATCGTCCCAAAATAGGTTTCTAATATTTATAACACATACAACTCCCGCATAATCAGCAATAATTATACGGGAGTTGTACTTATGGAACGAAAAGCATAGCAAGCTCTGTCAATCTCCGATTATATAATCCTTTGTGCAACTTGCCTTTGTAATGGCAGTGGAAGGTGTTGGAGTTGAATATGTTTCGGTCGCTACGTTTCAGTTTTTTATTACACTGGACTTATTGACTGCCACGGAGCAATATTGTAAGCCGGCATACCAAGAAGAATTGACATGTGGCGAATAATGAGAAGGAGCCCAAAACCGATAAAATCACAATAACAATTGGACACAACAAATGGCGGAGCAATCTGACGAGATGTCGGAAACAACGATATTTCGGAGTGAATGCTCGCTTTTATCATAAGGTGAGCGACCTCGTAATGAAGTCGCCCCACTCGTTTTTTGCCAAAAATTTCGGCCGCCAAAAGGCGGCGATGTGGCATCCTAAAGCCACGATTGCCAATTATCGCAAGAGGTCTTTATGTATTGACCTATTGATGTATCTCCGTAATATTTCACAATAGTTTTTAGATTATTCAGAGTGAAATGAGCCCGGGCTTTTGCTTCATCGGTTGTAAGCATGGCAAGAGATGCTTTAATTTCTTCATCATAGAATTTTTCAGTAGCCTTATGCCCGATAGTCTCTTCATAATCGTATAGAAAAGCGTAGCGTCTTTGTGCAAAATCATCCTCCCAATACTGCAAGTCTGGCTCAAAGACGCCGCAGCATTCACCTCTCCAATATTGCGTAAGCGCCCAACACTCCTCAAACGAGTTCCGTCGGCCTATTGCATACATCATTCGGGCCAGACCTCTTTCATCTGACGTATGGCCATACGTCATCTGCCGTTTATATTCCTGCATCTTTCGAGCGAAATCCAATTTTGCTTTTGGATTAGACTTATTGGTATGTCTCATTGCCTGAGATTCATATTCCCATGGCTCAGCTCCTGCGTATGTTGGAGACCATACTTTCCATCTTGAGGGATATGGCGTGAAAGGATTCCTACATAGATAGCCCCATTTGTAAATATTCATCGTTTTAAAGTAATGCTCACTGACTTTTGACAAGTATGTTATGGCTCTATTATAGTTTTCTTCCCTAAGCGCAAGTGTCCCTATCAGCTCATAATAATAGTCTTTATCGGTGCTAGCCTTGCTACATAGAAAAGAATATAATGGCGTATCTTTGAGAATATGATTATAGACAAATGCAAGTTGTGCCGACGATAGGCTTCCCATCATCTGGAAAGACAGACTGCCATAATCTATGAGATTCGCATATTCTTCGCTTTCACGCATTTTAGAGATATTCAAAACCTGAGTTGGTGACCAATAAACATGCCGTTCCACATTTGTCCATGCCTCATGCCATTGCTCTGAAGGTGCAAGATTATCAGCGTATGCACAAAGTAGTATCGCTGTGCTATAATCTTTCTTGTTCCATAAAGTCGGCACCCAATCAACATATATTATGTTCCGACACCTCCTTAACCACTCTTGGGCATCAGGATTGAGCAGGTCTGTTTTTCGCTCTAACCATTTGAGGTCTGCCAGTAAATTAGAATAGTCTTCGGCCTGTGCATCAAGCTTCATCTTATATGCGCGGGCAAGGCTCTCCAATTCCTCAGATGAGAATTTTTGTTTCAATGCCTTATGTATATTTTGCCGAGCCACCGATTTGTTGTTGTTAAACTCGTTGTCTATATATGCCATTATAAAATTCCAGTCGCCTCGGCAAGACACTTTATTGTTTCTCAAAAGCTCAACGACAATGGGTCTGACTCCCTGCATGAATGTGGTATCAGTCGCATTGCCGCGAATATAATCTATAAATTGGGGGGCTTCAGGATTTCTCTCAGCCATATATTTTACCGGGTCTTCTACTGATAAAGACCAAATGTCACCGGCTTTGGCAAAAATAGAATCGGCCCGATTCACATCACCAAGTCTGCTCCAGCACCCTGCCACATATCTTTGAGCCATCCGTTTCATAAGATTGGAATCGGGAATGTCGGCAAAAGCCGAGTCGGTATATTCTATACATGAAGCATAGTCACGCGAAGCAAACAAAGCTCTCGTTACCTGGAATGCATAGCGGTCTTTCAGCCGCTCGCCATTGTAGCCCTTGCACTGCTCGATAATATCATGAAAATCCCCGGTATCTCCGCTATGGTCATGTTTGCGGGGATAGTACCACGGTGAACGTATTTCTCGCCATCTTTCCTCCAAATCTTTCGCTGTGCCGAGTAAATCTATTATTTCACCATCGCATGAATTATTCAGATAAATGTAAAACAGATTGTCAGTTTTAGTCGGCTTATAGCCCGTATAATCATAAAAAAGGCTCCGGGAATCACGATATACCACCTCCTCAATGTCGGCAAGAGGGATACGTTCGGATGTCAGGGACTGCCATAACCACAGGTTTTCCTCTCGCTCATATTCCGACATACTCTTATGAGGACCGGACAATCCGAAAAACTCCGGTGTGGGTATAATGGGAGGGAAAGGGCCGCAGGCGTAAGATTCGATTGCACACGCTACAATAAGAATCAGACTACTCAGAAACTGAGTAAATTTCGTTGATTTCATTATCGGAATATTTGGAAAGGTTTTTTGAATCAAGATGATATAAGATATTTGAATGGTCTTGGCTTGAAAGTTTACGGTCAATCATACGCTTGACTTTTGAAATATCCTCGAACTCAGAGGTCTCTTGCCGTATCATATCGCCTTTGAGAATCAAGCGGTCTTTATATGGAATGTCTCTTCTGGCTACAAAGACATTTATGTCTCTTTGAAAAAACTGTGTGGTATCTGTCAAGTTCAGTCCATTCAACAGTCCGATAAACTGTCGTTTGCGAAACAGCAGTTGCCATGAATAGGTAGGATATGCCACATCAAGATGAAGCTGATAGTCCGATAGGTGCTTGAGATATGGTTCCACATCTTTTTCGGCAATGATGGAGTTTTCGGCATCAGGATCGTTGAAACTCCCGGTATTATAGACCATCAATACGCCATTGTCAACAGGCGGCACATTGCCTGATAATTGATGCAGCCTAATAGTTGAACTAAGTCGCCAAGGCAATTGCAGGTCTGCAATACCAAGTTTAACTGAATCACAGAGCGCGAAGTAGGACTTCTCGGTAGATTGCGTCCAGTCGCAGTCCAGTTGTAATTCATTGACATTTGGGACGCTATTATACTCGCACATATTTCTGACTCGCGTTACAATATTTCGGGCGAGAACACCTTCATGCCCTTTCATCGCTTTCAGTGCGTTTAGTGTGACAAAGACAACCGGCACAAATTCCTTGTTGCCGAGAGAATCCTCCAATAAATAATTATCAGGGTAATCTATTCTGACTGATGCATTTGGCACAACCTTTTCCTCAATAGATGTAGCATAGGTGTCTTCCGACACATCGAACATACGAAGATATATACGTCCTACATCATACTTCTTCATAAAAGCAATGTCTGCACTGTCAAGATGAAAAACAGTTTTCCAATAATACACTGAGTTAACCTCCTCGTGAACTTGCCGCGGCAGAGTCCAGGAGCATGATGCTACAATCGTCAAAAGGATTGCCATAATGTGTGTCAGATACTTCATGTTAAGTCAGATTTATAATGCGAATTTCGGGCAAAAAAATCGCCCAACAAAGTGAATTGCCGGGCATTGTATGAAGTGTCGCCATAAGTGTATGAAACGGATTTTATCTCACCGCCACACTATGAAATTCACATTGTCTATCTCTTTATCCCATTCGCGCCCAAAGGTAAATGAAGAGCCTCCGGCATCCACGCATCTGACATAGGCATCTCCCCCTACAAGATATATGGCATTGCTGACACCGACATCTGTCAGAACTTGAGAAAAATCATGGAATGTCAACCTCTCACGGCTGACCACCACGCTGATTTTTCCATTCAATTCGACCAATGCCTTTCGTATCGACTTTCCCTTAGGCTTGTTTTCAACAATCTGCCCTCCTACGACAAGAGGATACTGCCGGAAGAAATATCCATTAGACATCAAAGCTTGTTCAAACATAGGTGTGGCATCGGCAACACCCACTGTCACATCTCCGTTAATAATAGAACAAAATCCGGCCTTGGCTTCGCCTTTGCTCACCAGTTCACCTTTAACAACGAATGAACCGACAATGCCGCCATTGTCACCTCGTATATCAGCGGCTTGTGCTATCAATACAATTGATGAATCGTCTAAGACTTCATTACCTATCTCAAGCACAGGAGTAGCGTTATTGGGCGTGAGGAAACTTAGCCCGATGCCGCTCACAATAGTATCGGTCTTAATGGTAAAAGCCGGTGACTTTACGTTGTTGGTATTCTCAACTGAGGTTGCCGATATAATAGGTTGTTCCATTACTTCCTCGTAAAGCCTTTCATCCTCAATTTCTATTGATGAGAAGAACACAATACATAAGAATACTATTAGAAGCATTGATACTACTACCCACAAAATCACGGGTAGTAGCTTGCTTTTTTTCTTTTCGGTCTTAACTTCCCCTGATGAAATTATACGGATTTCATCATCATTTATGTCGCCATGTAGATTACTCATCTTGCAGCTTCTTTTTCCAATAGTTCTTTCAATGCTTTCAATGCCTCCTTGGATGCCGACACTTCATGATGAAAAGTGCGACAGTCCGACAAAACCAATTTTTGCCGGACAGGGTTTATGAAAGCGATAAAATCACGATTAACAATCAAGCTTTTACCTATGCGTATGAAACCATTGTCATCACTATCCAGCATCTCGGCTATACGCCGTTCTACCTGACCTAATTGCAGGGTCAGGACAAAGTTTTCGCTATTGACCAACGTCATGACCGAGTAGTTCCCATCGGCTGTGATATATACAACCGTATCGGAAGGAACGCGGACAATCTCCGTTGACGTGGTGAAAACAAGGCGTTTATACATAAGCTTTATAGTGCAAAATTACGACTATTCCACGAGATTATTGCTATCGGATATCTACTAATGTATGAAACAATAGCGTCTGATTACGAAATCAGAAATAAAATAAAAATTTCATCACTTCTTTTTCCTCTTGTCTTTCTCAGATTGCTCCTTTACACCCATTATAAATAACAACACCCAACCTTACATTTATGGATGTAAAATTGGGCGCTGTTTATGTAATACACTAATAATCAGTGTTAATTGTGGAGCTGGAGGAACTTGAACCTTACGCTCCAAATGTACACATATCAACGAGTTGCAATTGGTTAACATTCGTGTGTAGCGAATTTGCAACCTAAATTTCTATATCCTCACGCAGCCGCTCGCCACGTGACCCAAAGGGATTCTAAGGGTATTGCAAAGTTAATGCTTTTTCCACTGATATTCAAGTCCGAGGGTTCATTTTAGAAAATTTTATGACCGGTTGTTAAAATATTATGGCCTCGCAACGAGACCGGCAATCAGTCTGGTGAAATCCGATATGTCGCCCCGGACGCTTGCATTTTCAAGAGCGGACATATATTCCCGACGTTTCTCTAACGGTACAACAGTCCATGGATAGCCCCCCGAGGCAAGCATGGCGTTAAGGATAAAGCGTCCCATACGTCCGTTCCCATCCATGTAGGGATGTATGAATACAAACATAAAATGCCCCAGCACGGCTCTTACTCTCGGATCAGGCTCCTCACTTATCAGTCGGAACAATTCCGGCATGGCGTCCGACACAGCGCGGGGATTAAGAGGAATGTGCTGTGAACCTCGAATATAGACCTGATTTGTGCGATACCCGATGAGGTCTGACGCTGTAAGAATACCGGCGGTGACAAACGGCATCCACATCTGGCGATACCATCGGGAATGATCTTCTTCCAAAACGCCGCCCGCATTTTGTCCCGCAAGTATCTTTCTGACCGACTCCTTTACCGACTGAAATGCCTGATAATAGCCACGCGCCACAAGTGCGCTCTTTTGTTCCTTGTCGTCACTGTCCGGTTTCCAATTGCCCGATCTAACCTTTTCGATAAGTTCTCTCGATACCTGATAGCCCTCTATGGAAAGAGAGTGATAGGCGTCTTCAAGATATTTTTCATCCACATGTTCGAGATACGATTCTATGTCGGCGACCGCTTCAGGAGTTTGCGGAAAATTTTCCAATACCTGTTCCCTCATTGTCGCCCACATCATTCTTATACGTGCCGCGTATGGCGATTTGGCATATATGGCTGTCGTGTCTGTCTCGGCAGAAAATGGGTTGTACTCAGAGACAGCATATCCAAAATCTCTCATCGTCAACAGTATCTCATCTGCAATAGCCCCTTTGCCGACACTCCGAAGCGCACCGATAATGCGTCCGGCTCTTGTCGTGGCTCCTTTATCAGTCAGAATCTTCAACAATTCGCTTGCGTTGTCGATCATCGACAGGCATATCCGTGCAGACATGGGGTCATTGGAATAATATGATGGGGAAGCGTATACTAATGCGGATTCAAGGCTATAGAGACGCAACCCATATATGGGGTCTACGACAATATTTTGTGTAAGTTCCGATTTAAGCGGAAGCAGGGTGTGGCCGTATGGAAGACTGACTATGTTATTGCTTGCTTTTGGAGATTTAAGAATCAACTGGCCCGGAACAGTGGTCTTGCCGGAATGGAAATCAAGTGAAGAATCGGCAGACAGACTCCAGTCAGAGCCGAAACGTGAATCGGCGTAGGCACGCACAAAATGCCAATATGACGTGTACCACACGGTGGTGTCGCCCTCGCTTCCCGGTCGTGAAGGAATATACCATCCCTTCATCACTTCCTGAAGCCATCCGTTTGCCAACAGACGGTTCAGATGGGTACGCGAAATGGCCTCCGTACCGCGCAGGATTAAATTTGGTTCTTTATCCTGAAGCTGCCGAAGCACCTCCAGCGAATCAGCCAGCAATTCTTGAATAGTCGCCATATTGTCACATCTTATTAGTCTTTGTTCAATGAGAGTTTCTCGTATTTATTAACGGATGATTGCTCGTATTTGTTGTTGCAGAGATACTCGTATTTGCTGCAAAGGTAATCATAATTGCCGAATTAACAAAATCTTATTCGGTTCATTATCGTATCTTCCCGTTTATCATATCAAGCTCTTATTTTGTAATCTCAATTGTTTCTCCAACGGTTGATACGATCCCGGATTTCAGCCTTCGGTAGTCGGGCGTTGATGGCGAATAATTCTTCAAGTCGGTCTGCCGCCATTGATGTCGATATGATGTCATGCCTGACCAACTCATCGAATATGAAGAGGATGCCATGCACCTCGATTGACTGTTCTTCTGCATAGCGTCTAAGCCGTCGGTCGCCCGTCAACATTGGTACGTTATGCTTTCTTGCGAAATAGCATACCGAGCAATCGGGTATGGAGAGATTGCCGGAAACTGACGAGTGTTCCTCAACAATTTCAATCACTTCATCAGCAGTGAATCCATCGACGGATATTTCCCCTCGGGCAACAAGTTCATCAAAAATTCTTCGCTGGTCGGCATCTGCAATTTCCGCCACCACTAAATCCACAGTGTGAATTTCGTATGGCAGCCTGCACATTTCTTCCAATAGACCTACCGAATGGAGGTCAATGAAGATATTTGTATCGTTGACTAATATCTTCATCGTTTATACAAGCTGGAGTTGTGATCTCACTCTGTCAACAGAGGTGTTGAGAAGCGATGCCGCCTTCGACAGCGAGATAATCTCATCGGCAACCGCGCGATATACCATCCTCACAAATCGGCCTGACGTCTCCGAGATAAAAAGCGATTTCTCGACTATCGCGTTGAAATCCGGGAAGAGCTTTTTCTTTTTAAGGTATCCCTCATATCTTCTTCCGGTTATCACTCCGAGTTCTTTCAGCGACAACATGATGGTATCTATCGAAGCACCATACTGTTTCTGAATATCGCATAATTCAGCCAATGAGATGTCATGGCGAGTATTGCCGAGGCGTCCTTTCAGCACCGATGACGGCACCAGCATTTCCGAGGCAAACACATTGCACAGACGTTCAATCTCTTTTACATCGTATCCTGCGGGAAGCCCGATAATAAGATGTCCGAGTTCGTGGAGCAGCGTAAAACGCTTCTCCTCCGAAGGCAGATTCCTGTTTACGACAATTACAGGTATATTGTCGTTGGCATAGCCGCTGAGACCTCCGAATGACTTGTTTTCGGAGATCTCGATAATCTTTATGCCGTTATCTTCAAATACCTCTATCACGTTTGAAATGCCGTCATGCCCGAGTCCGAGCATAGATCGCACCTCACCGGCATATCTCCTCACATCGTCAGCATTCTCCACATCTCTTTTTTCAAGGGTGTAATCAGTTCTGATTCCGCATAATTCCTCGATTTCGAGGTATCTTTCCAATTCCTCCCTGACTTTTTCGCGTATTGATGAGACTGCACGTTCCGATACTCCGGTCTTCTTGTTGAACATTATCTTGTCAACGGCGACGGTAAACGGACGGAAGAAATAATCCGGTTTCACTCCCAACGCCATACTGAAGGCTATCAGCATCCGGCTGTCTGGCATGGTCAGTCCCTTCTCGTACTTGTTTATGGCCTGACGGGTCACGGCGGGCTGAACTTCTTTCCCAAGTTCATCCATCGTAAGCCCTTTGATAAGGCGGGCTTGATTTAGCCGACGCCCGAATATGTTGTTTGAGTCTTTAGTCATATTGCAGAATCTTTTCAGTTGACAAAGTTACAAAATATTTCTCATTTGTGAACCATACAAGAGCATAAAAAGTTTAGACAATCCGTCAAGGTGGCCGACAAGAGGTTGAGCGGACTGCCGTGTTTGCGGCGTGATGCCGCCGCAACGTGACGGTGGACGAGCCACTGACACCTTGCGACCGCCTCGCGCCTAATGGCAACGGCGGGACACCGATAACCGGCAACGCCTCCGAGGTCTGCATCGGGGACGCTGCCTCACCTCTGAGACTTATTGCCGTTCCTCCGTGTTCTTTATCGCCGTTGCCTGATAAGGATTTTTACCGTCCGCTCAACCACTTGCCGTCCGGGAACTACGCCACTCGGCATAGACTGTGGCCGTCATCCTTCCTGCGTTGTCTGACAACCACAGACTACGCTGGTCGTGTCGCCCGGTACCATTTTACTATCAGTCAGTGGGGAATTTATTTTCATAGTTGATTATGCGACTGTCCGTTTTGCCGCTATTGCCTATTATTTGAGCGGCGATTTTCAATTCACCGTCCCGGAGTCGTGGCTCCTGTTCATTGTCCAATCAGCCAGCGATTTCACTTGCTTGCCATTGCTTAACGTGTGGCGAAAGGGATATTCTTTTGGCTTTGGAATGAAAAATCTCCACAGCTCCCTGCGGTCGGTAGTATTTTTAATCCCAAGGCCGAACATCCCCCTCTCTCCCGCCACACGCCCTTTGGGTGTCAAGCAAGCAAAACCGATGGTGATATACAAATAAAAAAACGTCGCAACGATGAAAACGAACAGCCACATAAATAGTCAAGGCAAAGCTTCAAGCCTCAGGTTCAACCAAATAAAAAGAACAATCCTTTGGTTGGCAGGGATATTCGGAGCAATAATAGGTCTGACCTTGTGGGCTTTCCTCCGACCGATATTCCGAGGCATTGGCTGGGTAATATCAATCATCAGCGCACTTGTGATAATCTATTGGATATTAACTTTCTAAAGACATACGACTATGAAATCATCTGAAAATTTTATCGAGGCTATCCGTCAGTATCTTGACAGCCGTGCAGCGAGCGACACCCTTTTCGCTATCCGCTATGCCTCGCCGTCTAAATCCGTAGCCGAGTGCTGTCAGTATATACTCAACGAAGTCAAGCGTCAAGGCGTGTCGGTTCTGACCAACGATGAGGTGTATTCGCTTGCCTGTCATTACTTTGACAGCGATGTCAGCGCAGAGGAAATCGGCAAACCTATCAACTGGAAGGTAGTAATCTCCAAAGACCAACTTACCGAGGAAGACAAGGCTCAACTCAAGGAGCAGGCTATGGAGCAATACCGAGAGGAACAACTCCGAGAAATCAGACGTCAGTCAGCACCGAAGGCTCAACCCAAAGCGACCGCCACCGCTCCCAAAGCCGGAGAGGAAATCAATGTTCAACCCAGTCTTTTCGACCTCTAAAACTCCAAGAAGATGAAACCTCGCAATCTCAAAGAAAAACATATAGTGGAACTGAATGGGCGACTTCGCCCGCTCACCACTCCCCAAATGAATTGGGCACTCAATTCAACCATCAACCATTACGGCTATCGGCTGAAATCCGGAATGTGTACCTGTATGAAATGCGGTCACGAGTGGCTGGAGACACGGAACGGAATATGCCTATGCCCCGAATGTGGCACTCGGATTGAAATCAAGGACACCAAAGAGCGTGTTATCCGTGACAAGTCCTATTTCAACGTTATCACCACCATTGAGGACTATCAGGTAGTGAGAATGTTCCTGATGATAGTGGAAATGCGTAAGGGTATGAAGGCTAATCCCGCCTATCTTGAAATCGGCAGTTATTGGATTGACAGCAATGGCAAGACTACCGTAGTAGGTTTGCAGAGGACATTGGGACACTATATCGACTGTTTCGCCTTTGGTTCTCCGTTGGAGATAAGACGTGACAATGAAGCCTTCCAGCGCATATCCGATGAATGGGTATATCCCCGCATCAAGGTAACGGACACCATCAAACGCAATGGCTTCAAAGGGAGTTGCCACTATATCCACCCCGTGACTATGTTTCAAGAGTTACTGACTAACTCAAAGGCGGAAACGCTGATGAAAGCCAATGAGATAGAATTGCTCCGATACCTATGTGCAAGACCCACTAATAAGGCATATATCGACACCTATTGGAACACCATCAAGATAGCCAATCGCAATGGCTACAAGGTCAAGGACTCGCAGATGTGGATGGACTACATCAAGATGCTGGAGCGTTGCGGCAAGGATATCTTATCCCCAAAGTATATCTGCCCCACCAATCTCAAAGAGGAACTCGACCGCTATATGAGGAAGGTACATATTCTTGAAGACAGAAAGAAAAGAGCTGAGGACATCCGCAAAGCCAAGGAGAGGGAGGCGAGTTTCAAAGAACAGAAAGAGAAATTCTTCGGCATCCGCATCAATGACGGAGAGATTGAGGTCAAGGTATTGGAGAGTGTTGAGGAATACCGGCAGGAAGCCGAAAGTCAGCACATCTGTCTGTTCAGCGCAGCCTACGACCAGCGTGAGGACAGCCTTATCTTCTCAGCGAGGATAGACGGCAGGATAATCGAGACCATCGAGGTTGACCTCCGCACCCTCAGAGTGGTTCAGTCAAGAGGCGTATGCAACAAGAACACCGCCTATCACGACCGCATAATCAACCTCATCAACGCCAATGCCCACCTCATCAAAGAAAGAATAACAGCATAAGATGTTTTTCATAGTCAGAACGGAGCGACCTCGCGATGAAGTCGCTCCATTCATTTTGTCAAAAATTTCGGCCGCCAAAAGGCGGCGTTGGAGAATTCTTCAGTTATATGGAATTGATTACATCCTGTAACTTACCGAGAAAAGTGGCGGCATGGGCGCCGTCCATCTGGGTGTGATGGAATTGGAATGATACGGTAAGCCGGGTTTTGAAGAAGCCATTGCGGTAGCGTCCCCATATCAGGAAAGGATTGTTGAATACTCCGCTATACATTCCGACGGCTCCGTCAATGTCGTATTGCGCCAGTGCCGACGTACCTATCACCATGCTGTCGGCGATGTCGTGGTTAACGCAGGTATCGGCTACCTGTCTGGTCAGGCAAAGATAGTCGACGTTGAAAACGGTGAGGTCGTCGGTATAGGGTATGTCGCATGAACTGACCTCGCCTGCCTGATTTAGAACGATAGTGTTTACGGCTATAGAGTCATATTGCATCAATTTACCACCGACCGGGAGCATATAAAACTCCTTGACTTGCGAGGCGGCACGGCCTATGCACCAGCACATCAGCATATTGAATTTCAGACCTTGCCGTCGGCTTATGCGGCGCAGTCGGGTCACGTCGAGCTTCTTGAACAGCGTCACCATCGGCATCGGGGCCTTCATCCACATCTCGAATGCATATGCGCGTGTGGTTCCCGCAGGATTGACTTCTTGCATCATCTTTTTTATGCAAAATTACCACAGGCGCATCGACCTCGATAGAAGAAAAGGGACATTTATACCGGAACGGTATATAAATCGGAGTACGGCGTCTGGTACGCAGTCAGTTGTTTGGGCGTCATACCGCTGAACTGGCGGAAGTCGCGGATGAAATGCGACTGGTCAGAGTATCCGCTGGCGTATGCAATGCCGACATAATCGCGTGAGCCGAGCTGCATCATTCTCAAAGCCCGCTGGAACCGGGCTATACGTCCGTATTCCTTAGGATTCATGCCGACATATTCGCGGAATAGGCGACCGTATTGTTTCTTGCCAAGGCAGGCGATTCCGGCGAGATTGTCAACCGAAGTTGATGGCGAGCGGAGCAACGCGGAGAGCGACGCCCCGATTCTTTCAATGTTCAACGATGGGGCAATTCGTGCGGTCAGCCATTGTTCTATCAGCGATACTGCCGTTTCGGAATCCGCACAATCAAAAATCCGGTCGGCAAGCAGATTCAGTGGTTTATTGCTGATAGCGTAGCCGGAAATCTCCTGATTGTAGAATGCCGACGGCGGCGCACCGATAAACTTCCCGATGGTATGGGGATAGAAAACGGCGACAATCATCTCCATGTCGCCGTCAGAGGCTATGTGTGCCGGGAAATTCACCTGCCCGCTGATAGTAAACTTATCCTGACGGGAGGATAATTCGGGGATAAACAGCGGCGTGCGTCTGTGAAAAATCATCTGCGGACAACCGATAGGGAATGTCAGGACGCGGAAAGGCTTATCGCTTTCCAGCACCCAATAGTAGCGCACATACGGGCGCAGTTTCTCCTTCGGTTGATAGATTCTCATTGATAATCTATTTAAGATTTCTTACCATGGCATCCGAATCTGCTGCTTATTCTGTTCTGCGGTCAGCCTGTCGCTCTCTATTGATATGTATGGCATGATAATCTTCTTTTGTCATTAGATAAAATTGTTCGGTACGCCTGTCCCCAAGAGGCGAGACAATATCGGGATTAGTATGGTGATACTTGAATCCGCATTTCTCGCAGACACGTCTTGATTTGTCGTTTCCGTCATAATATCCGCACCATACGGCACCGAGTTCAAGGTCATTGAAGCATCTTGACAACAAGGCTTTTACCCCTTCCGGTATCAATCCTTGTCCCCAATATGGCTTGCCAATCCAATAGCCAATCTCTGCCTCATTTGTTTGCATTTCAGCGGCATGTAAACTGTTGGAGAACATTATACCACAACAACCCACAGGCTCATCAGTCTCTTTCAATACAACGGCATAAGTTTCCGGCGCGGAAAACACAGTCCGGATAATTTCAAGGCTGTTTTCCACGGAAGTATGCGGCGGCCAACCTGCAACCAAACCGATTGCAGGGTCAGAAGCGTACTTATAAAGAGCCTCGGCATCGTCCTCTCGCCAAGGTCGCAGGATAAGTCTGTCAGTTTCTATCATGCTTCATTCATAGTCGATGCGCTCAATTTTGAAGATTACAGGGCGCGTCCCGTCGTTGCAGCATGTGATCATGGTGTTTTCATCGCGCATCCAACCCTTCATGATGGAGCCGCCCTGCAATCCGGCGTAGATGTATCTGGAGATAGCATCCCACGCCTCGGAGCAGAATGGCTTTTTCGGACCACCTGCCACCTCATCAGGATTGCCGTCGGTTTTCACGAGCGTGTCGAGTCCACAGTGCCAGAAGTCATCCCGGACGTCATCACGATAGAACATGAACTCATCGCCCTTGTTGTAGACAGGGCATTTGCCGGAGCAAGGATTCACGCAGTATTGCTGCTGATATTCGGGATAGAGCTTGGTGTCAAGCACAGTGATTTTCACTTTATGTTTCATACCTATGTGTTGTTTATTCTTTTCTTCACTTTGAGCCATGCGGGGCTGCCGGAGATGCAGCATTGCCGCATCGTGTCGCACATCTCCACGAATCGGCTCCTGGGAATTGAGAAACTGAGAATGTCATGGTGGAAGAATTGACGTGCTGAGACATCAAGCATACCGATAAAACAATGTTTGCCGCCTGCGCGGTTTTCGTTGACCATCGTCGTTATTGCCGACGCACAGCCTGAACCCCACGGAGACATCACGGCATTAAGATCCGAGCTGTCATAGTTGGCCCAAGCGAAAAGACCGGAAAGCACGTCGGGCGTCACAAAGAATATCAGACCCTCTATTTCATCGAAATTGTCAAGATTGCCGACCGGCACGATATTCAGATATGGCTTTTCGGACAGACGTGGGTTCAGTGCCGTTATATAACCTCGAACCAGTTCCGGCGACTGTTTGTATTTTTCCACTTTTGAGACGAAGTCATATATACGCTCCTGTACCGGCCCGAGACCTGTGTACAGCTTGCCGCCTCCGCATGTGAGACTCTCGGCGTCGAAAGTTACTGTTTCCCCTTTATATGCCCTATGAAATTGCTTGAACATACAGCCCGCGATATTCCAAGGCTCACTGAGAGGCTTATCGGCATATACCACAGCGAGAGGCAACGGCACAGATGCTCCGAAACACTCCCGATATTCTGCTATGAATTCTGACGGGTTCATCATAAGAGACATCCTATTGAAATAAAGAGCAGAAGCCCTGCTTGTTGAATTGATAGTACATTTCTATACGCTCTTGCGTGTCGTTTTCAAGCAACAGAAGCAACTCCTTTGCAAATTCAAGCGTAGCCGAACCGTTTGCAGTCACAATGCGGTTGTCGCTTACGGCTTGCGTGTGGATGTACCCTTCGGGATTCGTATAGATCTCACCACCCCAAATTTTAAGTTGTTCCAATCCGTTGCCGGTATGTTTCACGGCATTGAGAAAACCATGTTTCGCCATCCACGAAGCTGCGTTACAGATAGCACCGACTGTTTTGCCTTCTTCAATGGCTTTTCGGACTATCGGCACGACTTTGTCAGCGACGGGCGTGCTCCAGCCGAAGCCACCAATCAGCACCAGCGCAGCATAATCGTCGGGCATCGTGTCAAACGCATAGTCCGGCAATGTTCGGAAACCGCCGATAGATTTAATCGGATCCAGTGTCGGCGCTACAATCTTGTTGACATATTTGGGATATTCTTTCAGCGCATACTCATCGGAGGCGATTGCCTGCGCGAGATACACTACCTCATGCGCCGCGAAGTCGGGTAGCAGAATATAAAGAATTTCGTTGCTCATAGTTCATTTCTGTTTTTGGCGGTTTGACATTATGGTGTCGAAGTTGTCGCGGCCCCAGTTGATGAGGGCTTCGACGTGGGGCAAAAGTGTTCTGCCGAAGTCAGTGACGGAATATTCCGTGCGAGGCGGCACATCCGGGAACAGTTCGCGGCGGATTATGCCGTCGGTCGTCAACTGACGGAGAACCTGCGACAGTACCTTTTCAGACACAGACGGGATATTGCGGTACAACTCGTTGAAGCGCACCGGCTCGTTCTCGGAAATCTTCACGAGAACGACCAGCGCCCACTTGTTGCCGAGCCATTCGAGCATCGGGGCGGCCTTGCAATATTCGTAATCCAGTTTTTTTGCCATATACTGTCATGCAAAACAGGCTGATAACGAGTAAAACAAACTTTTAGGTAAGGGTCAAACCTTTCGGTAAGTTGTTGCTTTGGCTCTGACTATCACCTAATTTTGCATTACAAAATTAACAAAAAATATCGAGATATGATATATCCTGAGCTACATTTCACAGGTCAGGTGTGGCGACCTCCATACGAAGCCAGTTCCCAGCTGCTGCAACTGACCTCCGGCTGCACATGGCACAAATGCAAGTTTTGCAGTCTATACCACGGTACACCCTTCCGAATGTCGCCTCTTTCAGAGGTGGAGGAAGACCTTATAGTCATCCGGCAGTGGCAACCACGCGCACGACGTGTCTATCTCACCGGAGCGAACCCTTTCGCGTTGAGTTACAACAAACTCATGGATGTTGCTTTGCTGTTAAGGAAGTATCTTCCGCACATGGTGTCGTTCGGGATGTTCGCCCGCGTAACGGACATTACGTCCAAGACAGTTGAAGAACTGAAGAACCTCCACCATTTGAAACTCGACAGCATCAATATTGGCATAGAGACTGCCCATGACCCGACATTGGAGCGGATGAACAAGGGCTATCACGCCGCCGACATTCTTGAACAGCTCACAAAACTCGACGAGGCAGGAATCCGCTACAATGTATTCTATCTTAACGGACTCAGCGGCAAGGGCAATGGCGAGGCAAGCGCGATAGCGACCGCCGAGGTGTTGAATCAACTCCATCCCTGCATCATCAACATAGTGTCGTTGACAATCTTTCCGGAGTCGCAGTTATATCAGGAAGTGCAAGACGGCACGTATATAGAGGAACCGGAGATAGAGCGACTGATGGAGATGCGGACACTTATCGACAAACTGAATATACGTGTCAACCTGCTCGGTCACCATATCTCCAATACGGTACCAATCACGGGAGCATTACCGGATGACAAAGCCGCGATACTCCGAGAATTTGATAAGGCGATAGCGCAGTTTCCGGAAAAGGAACTGAAAGCATATCGCAGCAGGATATGGCATCTGTGAAGACTCTAATCCTGTTTCCAGCCTGCTCATTTTGGGCAGGCTTTCTTATGCTTATTCGCCCGATTTTTAGTAATTTTGCAGTTATAAAGCGTATCAACCTCAACATAACATCTCGCAATATGACAAAAGCAGAAATAGCAAACGAAATATCAAAATCGACAGGGATCGAGAAAACTGCCGTTATCTCTGTAATCGAACAGTTTATGACTGTTGTAAAAGACAGCCTCGCTCACGGCGAGAACGTATATCTCCGTGGATTCGGTTCATTCATCGTCAAGACCCGCGCAGAGAAAACGGCCCGGAACATCAGTAAGAACACAACAATCATAATCCCGGCGCACAATATCCCGGCATTCAAACCCGCCAATTCCTTCAAGGAAGAAGTCGCAAAATAATGGCATCCAGACGTACTATAATAGAGGAATGGATGATGGCGCAGAAACGCCACCATCTTTCCGATGTGCAGGTGCAGATGGCTCGTGAGCTTGGATTCAAACCGGATTCTCTACGGAAGATTGACAACCACAAGCAGGAGCCGTGGAAAACCCCGTTGCCACAACACATTGAGAACCTCTATGAGAAACGCTTCAAGCGTGAGCAGCCTGAGATTGTGAAATCACTGAAACAACAACTTCAGGAAGATGCCGCCAAACGAGCTGCCAAGAGGAAATCTAAAGATGCCCGCCGAAAGGCTGCGCAAGAGCAAGATGACCAATCTCTTAATGCAGAATGATATTTATGGATAACGAACATAATGAATACGGTGAAAATCCCGTTGAAGATATGATGACCGATTACGATTATCACGTCAACACCGGCGAATTGCCGGAACTTTTCGATGAAGCATCGGTTGACGACTACATCGCCAACCTCAATGACTGGGATTGAAATATGATATACTACGATTGTGGCATTGATAAGGCCGTCATTATTAAACTCCAAACATAAGCAGCCATCGCCAGAACGAATCAAATACAGTAAAAGCATGACACATAAAGAGATTACAGAGCAATCAAAGAGATTATTGTTGCTTACAGGAGCTAAACTATTCGGCTCCAAAGGATATGACGCAACATCAATATCTGTAATTGAGAAAGACCTCAATCAGACCCGTGGTGCCATTGCCTATCATTTTAAGTCTAAACTGGGACTTTTGAGGAGACTGTCAACAAATACTATCTCAATCGTGTCATGTTCTCTTCCGTACCGGAAGAATACCGTGGACGCCTGAAAGATTTCTATGTCAAATATGTTTCGATGCTGGAGGAAGAATGTTTGGAAATGATGAATGGCGGGATTCGGAACGTTGCCGGGACATTCCTGAGTCTCGAAGCCGACGCATTAAGAAACTTACCTGATTTCAGAAACAAATGCACAGAACTTAAGCATAGGCAAGCATCGGTGCTGGAACTTGTTGTCGGACGAGCTATTCAGAACGGCGAGATTAAATCGGACATCATCCCTTCTGTGATAGCTGATTTGTTTATGAACGTGGTAATAGGACAGAATTATCGTTCCAATGTCGAGGGTTCCAGATACTATACCGACGGCATGTTACGCCAGTTCAACAGTATATATCGCTTGATTTCCAATCAATAACAAAGGTGCCATGTCAAACAAGACTACCATTATCAGCTGGAATATAAACAGCATCGGCAGACGTTACGACGAACTGAAACAACTCGCTGAAGCATATAATCCCGACTATATTTGTCTTCAAAAAGTCAGGAACAAGACATCTCTCGACAAATTTACGATTCCGGGGTATCACTCGTTGTTCACATTCGATGATTATGGTTCTATGAGTGGGGTCATGATATACACAAGAATCAAGGAGGGAATCGAGCCGATTCTGCAACTTGACTCTATGCCCAAACGCATATTGACTCCGCTATTGAGTGCCGAAGGGCATCTTCAGGTATATGATTGTGGACACTTTAACCTTGCCAATACTTATGTGCCTTTTGCCAATCCTCAACTTGAAGGCGCAGAAGAATATCGCAAGGTGTGGGACGAGCGGTTTCGTAAACTTATAGTTGAACTGTCAGGGAAATTGCCAATTATCATCTGCGGAGATATGAATATCGTACACACGGATAAAGATACCTTTGAGGACAAATACATTCAGAATCGGCCCTGTTTCTCTCAATGGGAAAGAGAGGCATTCGATGCTTTGTTGTCAGAGTCCAATCTGGTCGACGCTTTCCGTTCAATACACCCGGAAGAACGGAAACCTTCCTTTTATGGCAATTTCAGATTTTTAGGTATAGGAAACCGCATTGATTATTTCCTCATTAGTCGTTCATTATTGCCTGACGTTATTGATTGCGATGTGCTGACAGACTTCGGAACGGGTCAGAGTGCGCCCATAATTCTCACGCTGAACGAACATGGTTAAACTGCGGTGTGTTGTCGAGCATATCACTTACCAGAATCAGGGAAACGGCTGGTCGGTGATGAAAGTCAAGGTCAAGGGATATGACAATCTCGTGACCCTGACCGGTTCGTTGCTCGACGTACCCGTTGGTAGCGTCCTTCTCGTTGACGGAGACTGGCGTGTTGATCCGAGATACGGTCAGCAGTTTGTTGCACAGTCATGGATGGAAGTAATGCCCGCTACAATTTACGGCATTGAGAAATATTTGGGCAGCGGTCTGATTAAAGGTATAGGTCCGATATATGCAAAAGCCATTGTCAATCGTTTTGGTCTCGAAACGATAGATGTTATAGAGAACGACATCGAGCGGTTGCTCGAAGTTCCCCGTCTTGGTCGGAAACGGATGGAGAAAATACGCGAAAGCTGGGAGAAACAGAAAGACATCAAGGAAGTAATGGTGTTCCTTCAGGGCTATGGTGTCAGCACCGCTTTCGCCGCCAAGATTTATCGCAAATACGAGAAGGAATCCATTGCCAAGGTAAAAGAAAATCCCTATCAGCTTGCCGATGACATCTGGGGTATCGGCTTCAAGACCGCCGACGGTATAGCCTCCAAGATGGGCTATGAGAAGAACGACCCTCGCCGTTGCCGCAGCGGAATACTATATACCCTCAACGAACTTGCCGAGGAAGGACACGTCTATGCCGAGCCGGAGCAATTAGTTGATGCCGCTGTCAAATTGCTGGACGCTGAGGAATCGCCGGTACGTCAGGCCCTCGCTTCGATGATTGAAACCAACGATGTTGTCTTGGACAACGAGGTAATATATCTGCCTCCATTCTACCATGCTGAGAATGGTTCCGCAAAGCGGTTGCAGTCCTTGCTTTCCGACACCTCTTTGTTCAATGCGGACATTGCGGCAGAACCGAAGGCTGAATATGGCGCTAAGCCGGGCGGCATAGTCTATGACGACGTGCAACAGGCGGCAATCCAAAAGGCTCTTGATTCAAAAGTGATGGTGCTGACAGGCGGACCGGGAACAGGCAAGACTACCACAACACAAGGGATAATCGAAGCCTTCAAAGCCCGGCACATGAGCATTCTTCTTGCCGCTCCCACCGGTCGGGCCGCCAAGCGAATGACTGAAGCCACCGGAATGGAGGCAAAGACTATCCACCGACTGTTGGAATACAACCCGATGGACGGATACAAACGCAATGACGAGAATCCTCTGGATGGTGACGCACTGATTGTGGATGAATGTTCTATGATTGACATTCTCCTATTCTACAATCTGATGAAAGCCATTCCATCGAATATGCGTCTGATACTCGTGGGCGACATCGACCAGTTGCCGAGTGTCGGGGCAGGTAATGTGTTGCGCGACATCATAGACTCCCAACAGATCCCGGTTGTCAGGCTCACTCGCATCTTCCGTCAGGCACAGTCGAGCCGAATAGTTATGAACGCCCATGCTATAAACGCCGGGCAGTTTCCGAATATCAAAAACGGTCTTGACACAGATTTCTTCTTCATCGGTCAGGAGGATGCCGATGATATTGTCAAGCTGATTATCGGACTCGTGCGCGACCGTCTGCCGAAGAAATACGGCTATCCGGCAAAAGAGATTCAAGTATTGACCCCAATGCAACGCGGCACAGTCGGAGCCGGCAATCTCAACATTGAACTGCAAAACGCGCTTAATCCGTCGGGGCCGTCACTTGCACGTGGCGGATATACTTTCCGACAGGGCGACAAGGTGATGCAGATTCGCAATAACTACGACAAGAACGTATTCAACGGCGACATCGGCTATATCACCGCTGTCGATGCCAACGAACGGACTCTGACCGTCACATTCGACAGCCGCCTTGTAGAATACGACATAACCGAGCTTGACGAGATTGTATTAGCATACGCCGTCACAATTCACAAGAGCCAAGGCTCGGAGTTTCCGGTTGTGGTGATGCCTGTGACGATGAAACACTTCGTTATGCTCCAGCGCAACCTCATCTACACCGGCATAACCCGCGCCAAGAAAATATGCGTACTCGTAGGCACCACCAAAGCCCTCGCATACGCCATAAAACAAAACACCGTCTCCAAGCGCAACACCAAGCTGAAAGAGCGGCTAAACGATATATAATGAAGAAGTTATTTTTACTAATCATATTGGCACTGGCATTCACTTCCTGCAGAACGAAGCAAACTTCCATAGAAGTTTCAGGGCTTGTTTCTTGTGAAGGTGATAATCCTGTCCTCGTTCATCCGTTTATCATGAGATTGTCGGATGGTAAAACATTTGTGGGAGATGAGACCGGGCATTACACAGTCAAGGCTGTGAAAGGTGATGCTTTGGTGTTTTCGTATGTAGGAACTGTCAGTGATACCATAAAAGTAGAAAATGAACGGCTTGACGTAAAACTCAAGCTATATATTCCCGGAGAGGATGAATATGTTTATGTGGATTCAATCCGTAGTCTTCAGAATGAGTTGACTTCATTTGTTGAAAATAAAGATGCCCGAATAGGTATTGCGGTTATTATCAACGGCAAGGATACCGTAAGCGTGAATGGTTCAAAGGATTTTCCGATGATGAGTGTGTTCAAGTTTCCGCTGGCATTAGCGGTGGCTAAATGGGTGGATTCAAACGGAATGTCTCTAAACGACAGTATTGCTTTCGGGCCGAAAGCCTTGATAAAAGACACTTATAGCCCGATGCTGAAGAAATATGGCTCGGGATTGTATAAAATGTCCTTTAAGGAACTCCTTGAATGGTCGTTGATTGAAAGTGATAACAACGCTGCGGATTTATTGCTGAAACGAGTCGGAGGTACAGCCTGTGCTACTACATTACTGAAAGATGTAGCGGGCGAATTGGATATTACGATAGGCGCATCCGAACAGAATATGCACCAAGACCCCTATACGAGTTATCTCAATCGTTCTACACCGCTGGCTATGGCTACGTTGTTCGACCGATTTGACACTGAAATAAAGAACCGTTCAAAATCGTTTTCAGATATATCCGTCATGCTGGAACAATGCCGCACAGGTCTTGACAGACTGGCAGCTCCATTTATCGCGACAAATGCCATTGTCGGTCATAAGACCGGGACCGGATTCCCGACACCCGAAGGCAGAATATCGGCAATAAACGACTGTGGCTATATCCATCTGCCAAACGGCACACAATATACAATAGCCGTCTTTGTCGCTGATTCTGCCTACGATATGACGGAGACCTCGAAGATTATAGCAGACATATCGGAAATCGTTTTCAAATCGTTGATAGGTAGCAAATAGTTTATGGGAAAAGTTAAGAACCTGATTGCACTCGCAATCACATCGCTGACACTCTATGCGTGCTCGACCACACATCAAGACAATGGTTGGTATCCGGTGGATAATTCTGATAATATCGAAGGAGAAGCAATCGCAACGACAAATGATTTTGAAAGAGTGTCTCTTGATACAGTGACTGATCCTGACATTGCCTTTATTCAAGGCATCTTGAAACAGGATAGAATTTCCGACTGGACAGATGCAACAGAACAAAGGATCGGCAAACGTATCGGGTTTGTTTACAAGGATTCTGTAATCATGGCTCCCACCGTAAACTGCCGTATAGAAAGAGGCAGTTTCTCAATCAACAGCTCCGACAAACAGCTCATACTTGAAATATACAATTCTCTCGACTGTGATAAAATTGAGCCTCCGTATGTAATGCCTCAGAAGAGCTATGCCACGGCTGAGGGTATGACAATGAGGATTGTCAGCCCTGACCCGGTCAAAATTCCTGTGGATTCTCTCGTTGTGGAATTTACAAACAATAGTAACGCAGATTTGACTACCGGAGAATGGTATCGAATAGATACTAAATCTGATGAAGGAAACTGGATTCAGGCACCGTACTCAAAACAGTATCTTGACCTCTTGGCAAAGGGAACTGAGGTATGCTTCAATGGTATAGGATATTCATTGAAACCAGACGGCTCATTCAGAATGACAGTAAAGTCATGGCTATATGATCTGAGTGATAAGTCTGCCGCTTACCGCCTTGTCAAGACATTCAGTTATCCTCCATATCCGATTCAGAAGAGCGATACGGCATACGTTGAATTTCAAATCAGATAAATATAAATGCTTAAATCAATTAAATTGGCTATATACCTCATAGTTATGACTACATGTGCTATGCAAGCTTCCAGTTGTACTCACAATGACAATATTGTCTCTGTCTCTGCACTGGAATTTGAAAAAGAAATCAAATCTGATTCGGTTCAACTGGTTGATGTCCGCACTCCGCAGGAATACACCGAAGGACATATCGACGGAGCGTTGAACATCAATGTGCAGTCCGATGATTTCAAGGATATGGCTCAGCGAAATTTGTCGAAGGATTCTACCGTGCTTGTCTACTGCCGAAGCGGTCGCCGCTCATTGGACGCAGCCGAGATGCTGACCAACTGTGGTTACAAGGTGGTTAACCTCAAAGGCGGTATCATCGAGTGGAAGGGGGACGGTCTGCCGGTGGTGTCAGAGCAGGAGAATTAACTTTCGCTTGTCTGAATAGTCTAATAAAGAAAACTGCAATGAGAAAGATTCTTTTTATATTAACTATGGTCGCAAGTCTGTCGGCTTCAGTCGCATCAGCTCAGCAACGGTGCGACAGTCATCACGAAGACAGACCATGTTATGAGCATCGAGGCCGACATCATCGTTCGCCATACTTCGTCAGTGAAAATAAGGTCTTTTTTGATGACAGAGAAATCAAGGGCGCTTCGGCTTCGGGGTTCTCCATACTGCGCGACGGTTATGCCAAGGATACATGGAGCGTCTATTATTGTGGCGCAAAAATGGACGGGGCTTCAAGCAACTCATTCAAGGTATTGGGCTACGGCTACGCCAAAGACACGTGGAACGTCTATTATGACGGTTGCAAGATAGATGGCGCATCCTCTGATAGTTTTGATGTCCTTTCCGATTGTTATGCCAAAGATACATGGAATGTTTATTTCGACGGCAAGAAAATCAACGGAGCGTCATCAGACAGTTTTAAGGTACTCAGTGACGGTTACGCCAAAGATACTTGGAGCGTGTATTTCGACGCAGTTAAGATTGAAGGGGCTTCCCCTGAGGGTTTCAAGGTGCTTCGTGACGGCTATGCCAAGGATACTTGGAATACTTACTATTTTGGAAGAAAAATTGACTGAATATGAAAGGAACGACAATCAAACAGCGGGTGGAACTCAGCTCTTATTGCTGGATTATAACATCTCTGACAACCGCTTTTATCTGCGGCATGTTCATTTGCTGCTTAAAAATAGCTGATAATGATATTGCAGTATGGTTATGGGGAGTTGCTGTCGCGGTCTTGTTCCTGTCAGCTTTATGCTATATGCCATTATCCATTTCGCTGGATAATGAAAGCCTGAACATCAACAGGTCCCTGAAAATCAAATCAATTCCATTGACAGAGATTGCGAATGTCAAGCTGTGCGCTCCTACTATGGGCGCAAAACGAATCTGCGGCAGCGGCGGATGGTTCGGATGGTATGGCTGGTTCTCGGAGAAAGACCTTGGCAAGTATTTCGCCTATTACGGCAAAGCCTCCGACTGCTTCCTCGTAACGCTTAAAAACGGCAAGAAATATATGCTCGGCTGCAAGGATACTCCCAAAATGGTCAATGCAATAAACGAAATAATTAATCAATGACAAGAAAATCAATTCTGTCGGTAGCCACGGCGCTGGCAATACTCACCGCATCATGCGGAGGTAACAAGGAAAATAAGGAGACTGCCGACAATCAGCAGAAAGAGACTGTTGCGAATGTGGACGTACATGGTCAGTGGTATCTGGAAAATATCGTTTTCAGTGACTCCGATTATGTACGCCCGTCGGAGAAAGTACCCGGAGTGCGTCAGTATATCGTTTTCGAGGACAGCACTTACTTTATCCAGACCAACTGCAACACATTCTCCGGCTCTTACACGGTCAAAGGTGATTCGATCACACTCGGTGACGGCATGATGACCGAAATGGCCTGCGACAACATGGCTACCGAAGATGCAATTCGCAGGATTCTCCCGAATATCGCCACGGTCTATATTCAGAATGATTCCATCGCACGTCTCGACAGCCGCAATCCGTCGGAATACATCGTACTTCGCAAGGCTCCGATAGAGATAAAATGATACAGATAGGCAGATATAAATTGGGATTCGCACCGTTGTCGATGATAGTTGTTTTCATCGTCCTCTCGGTATGCGCCATTGTCGCGGCGTTCCATCAAGAGCAACCGGAATGGTCTATGCCCTTGTCGCACATCATCATAATCAATGAAGGGATGGCTATACTGGCAACTATGGTTTATGGCATATTCGTTCACTTCGCGATTGCAATCATCAATAAACTACGAAAATGAATATAGAGAAAGTACGGGAATATTGTCTTTCATTACCATTTGCCACCGAAAAGTGTCCGTTCGGTCCGGACACTCTCGCTATGGAGATTGGCGGGAGAATGTTTTGTCTTATGGCCCTTGACGGACAGTGGGATTTTTATAATCTCAAAGTCGCTCCTGATTATGGAGTGGAGTTGTGTGACAGATTTTCAGGAATACGCCCCGGCTACCATATGAACAAACGTCATTGGATCTCTGTGGATTTTTACGGTGATGTGCCGGATAAACTTCAAGAACAGCTTATTTATCATTCCTATTGTCAGACAGCTAAGAAACTCCCAAAGAAGATACAGACCCAGTTTGGTCTCACAGAATTATTGGATACTTTATGAAAGAACGACAGAAACAAATGAAACGGTGCTTTTGGGCGAATCCTAAAAATCCGCTCTATATAAAATACCACGATGAGGAATGGGGACAGCCGGTTCACGATGATTCAAAGTTGTTGGAACTGCTTATTCTGGAGTGCTTTCAAGCGGGGCTGTCATGGGAGTGTGTGCTTAACAAGCGAGAGACGTTCCGCGCAGCTTTCGATGGCTTTGACCGCGATGCTATACTCGCTTACGATGAAATAAAGGTTGACGAACTTATGTCCACTTCCGGAATCATTCGTAACAGAGCCAAAATCAAAGCGGCAATCTCGAACACTTCGGTTTTCAAGTCTATTCAGGAGGAATTTGGTTCGTTCGATGCTTATATTTCAGGCTTC
>Ga0137307_100793_pt1 | contig 35372 bp, 44 predicted proteins | sample NAcewD2O_March_2_FD_97180 | JGI IMG/M metagenome (GOLD analysis project Ga0137307, IMG submission 97180) | Mouse cecal microbial communities from Vienna, Austria - N-Acetylglucosamine amended D2O_March | ecosystem: Host-associated > Mammals > Digestive system > Large intestine > Cecum | place... | reverse complement strand
CGTGAAATAAAGGGAGGGAAGACAATGGGAATGTACGACATTGAAACAAGGACATATGAGCCGAAAAATTTTTTTGCAGGTGACTTTCCGACAAAGACCGAAAGCGGCATAGCAGGGGAAGCACTGGCAGAATATACCCCGGTAACGAAGAACAGCGAAGGAAAGATTGTTGCGGTGGCGGCAGCTTCCGGCAGCGGGGATTCTGCGAAGGCGGCGACGACGGGGGACGTAATAGGGATTACGGCGGCAGCAGTAGAAGCGGCAGACGACCCGGTTGTGTACTATCTGACAGGAGAGTTTTTTGAGGAAGCATTAAACCTTCCGAAAAATGTAACAGTAGAAGCAATAAAAGAACCGCTGCGAAAATTATCAATTTTCCTGCGGACATTGAGCTAAAAGGGAGGATAAAAAAGATGGCAAATGAAGTAAGTATTTATGACCCACGGACAATGGGGCGGGTAGTGTCAAAAATGCCCCCGGTTCATACGTTTTTCAGAAGCACATTTTTCAAACATGAGGAAACATTTGTAACAAAGGACGTTGACGTGGACTTTGTAAAGGGTTCCCGGAAAGTTGCGCCGTATGTGCATAGACTGATTGGCGGGAAGACCGTACCGAACACAGGGTACACCACAAAGACATACACGCCGCCGCTGGTTGCGCCGGATAAGATTACAACGATTGACGACTTATTGAAGCGGCAGGCAGGGGAAAGCATTGTTTCAGGAAGGACACCTGCGGAACGTGCGGTTCTGAAAATGTCAGCGGACTTTGTAGAGCTGCGGGACATGATTACAAGGCGTGAAGAATTGATGTGTACGCAGTCCATCTTCACAGGACAAATTCCTATTATCGGGGAAGGGCTGAATGAAGTGATTGACTTTGGATTTACAAACAAAGAAACAATCACGACAGCAACAAAGAAGTGGACAAACGCAGCGTCGGACCCGATAGGCGATTTGAAGAGATGGCACAAGACCGTACAGCAGAAAGGGTTTGCAAACTGCGATATGTGCATTATGGCTGATGATGTGGCGACAGCGTTCGTGAACCATGAGAAGGTACAGAAATTGCTTGACGTAAAGAATTACAGTCTGGCAGTTATCCAGCCCAGACAGCTTCCGAACGGCGTTACTTATATCGGCAGTATACATGAGCTGGGGCTTGACATTTACACATACAACGAATGGTATCTTGACGACTGGACGGACGCAGCGAACCCGGCAGAAAAGCCGCTTGTCCCGGAAGGTTCCCTTGTGCTGATAAGCAGTAATGCAAACTATTCCATGTATTACGGGGCTATAACCTTAATTGACGATAATACAAAGGCGTTTCGGACAGTTGAGGGGAAATATGTGCCTGATACATGGGTGAAGAGAAAGCCCGCAAGAAGATTCTTACAACTGTCTTCTGCCCCGCTGTCCGTGCCGCATGACGTAGACAGTTGGTTTGTGGCAAAGGTAATGTAATGGACTTCAAAGCGCAGATAATAGAAGACCTGAAAGTATTTCATAACCCCGGAGAGTTTGCGGAAATGATGTGCATATGGTATGACGGGAAACAATACGAAGTCCCAGCCGTGCTTGACCACATGACCGGGACAGACAGGCAGAAGCCGGGCGGGGATAATGCAGAGGGGATATATAGAGCGGAAGCAATGCTTTATATATCCCACGCAGATATAGGGATTGTGCCGAAAAAAGGGCGTGAAATCGAAATTGAAGAAGCCGGGGCGGTAAGCTGCTACACGATTGAGAAAAGCAGCTATGAAGCCGGGGAAATCGTGCTTGAACTGGGGGCGTATACAGAATGATTGAAGTATCAGCGGAAGCCATAGAACGGGTGGAGCGTATTCTGGCTGGCGTTCCAAAAGGTGCGGAACGTGCATTGTCAAACGCAATAAACCGGGGATTGTCACGGGTGAAGACCGGGGCGACAAAGCGGGTGAAAGAAGTGTATACCGTGCAAAGTAGTGCAATCAATGAAGCTACAAACACGAAAATACAGAAAGCCAGCACGGGAAACCTTGCAGGCTATATCAATTTTTCCGGCTGCAAAATACCGCTTTATAAATTCAAAGTAACACCAAAAGCACCCGGAGTAAAAAAACAGGTGACGGCAGCGGTTAAAAAAGGCGGTGGAACGGCTTTTGAAAATGCGTTCATTGCGCAAATGAAAAGCGGGCACACAGGAGTATTTGAGCGGGAAACGAGCAAACGTTTACCGATAGAAGAAAAGATGGGGCTTGCAATGGCGCAAATGGTAGGAGATCTAAACGTAATGACGGAGATAGAAAAAGAAGCGCAGGAAGTAGTAAATGAACGTATCGGACATGAGATTGAACGTATTTTGAACGGTTACGGAGGTTAGAGGAATGACCGCTATAAATCTATTGGAGTGTCTGGAAGAGTTTGTGAAAGAGAAGACGGCAGACATTAAACTGCAAGTAAAGGTAAGAAACAGGAACCCGCAGGAAGTAAAAGAACGGGCAGCAGATGTTTACAAAATGCGTCTTCCTACAAAAGATGACCAGACAGAAAAAATCCCGTATATCCTTCTGCAATTACTGACAGGGAAAGACGACAAGGAGAACGGGGAGCCGCAGGAAAGCGTATGCAAAATACGGATAGTAGTTGCGACGTATTCAGAAGACGGCGGCGAAGGTTCTTTTGATGTGCTGAATGTGATTTTGCGTATCAGGAGCGAACTGGAAAAAGCCGGGGTTATCGGTGAACGGTTCGTATTGCAGTACCCGCTTGAATATATTGTATACCCGGACAGCACACAGCCCTACTATTTAGGGGAAATGGTAACTAATTGGTCAATACCGACAATGGAAAGGGAGGTAACGGACATATGGCAGTAAAGAAGAACGCCACAGCAGCCGCAGGAGCGGCAGAAAAGGAAAAGGCGGTAAATACTACCACCAAAGAAGAAAAACCCGTTTCTGGGGCAAATGGTGAAGCCACAGAGGGGGAAAAGAAGGAAGGGGAGACAGTGACGCTTGCATATATAGGACCGTCGCTGCCTGCCGGACTTCTGAAAACAAATAAGATCATGATAGGAACAAGGGAGGAAATAGAAAAAGAACTTGCAGCGGTTCTGGAGAAATACCCGCTTGTGGGGAAAATGCTTGTCCCGGTTGAAAAGATGGCAGAGAAAAAGAACAGGGCAGCAACGGCAGGAAATATCCTGAACAAATATTACACGGATATTATTTCTGCTATTGCGGCGAATGAGAGGAAGGAGGAGTAAAAGATGGCTGATATTACACATGGAATTGACGCAAAAAAGCAGACAACGAGCGTTTCAAGCCCGGTAGTTGTAGCAACGGGGATTCCGTTTGTAGTAGGAGCTTCCCCGGCGCATATGGTAGGCGGGAAGGTAAATGACGTTATCATGGCGAATGACTATGAAGAAGCCGTGAAAGCGTTGGGATATTCAGACAACTGGGAGGGGTATGGGCTTTCAGAAGCAGTATACACGCAGTTTGTATTATACCAGCAGTCCCCGGCGTTTTTTGTAAACGTTCTGGACCCGGCAAAGCACAAAAAGGAAGTAAGCGGGAAGAAATATGAAGTTGTAGAAAACCAGATTACACTTCCGCTTGAAACGATTGCGGAAAGCGTAGAGATTGAAGGGAAGGAAAAAGGCAAAGATTTTGAAGTATTCTACAATGATACAGCCTGCATTGCAGAATTTACAGAGGACACAACAGGGGAAATGACGGTATCATGTACAGAGGTTGACCCGTCGAAGGTGACAAAAGCTGATATTATCGGAGGTTACAGCATAGCGACGCACAAAACAACGGGGCTTGAACTGATAGACGATTGCTTCCCGAAATACAGGATTGTTCCTGATTTGATTTTGTGTCCGAATTGGTCACACGACCCGGAAGTGGCAGCGGTGATGTCAGCAAAAGGGGAAAATATAAACGGGATTTTTGAAGCGGACGCACTTCTGGACGTAGACACAAGGGCAGAGGGAGGGGTGACGTATTACACAGAAGTCCCGGCGTGGAAGCAGTCAAAAAATTTCATGAAACCGAATGAATTAGTATGCTTCCCGAAATTGAAACTGGGCGACAGGGTTTTCAACTTTTCGACGCAGCAGGCGGGGCTTATGGCACGGACGGACAACGACGGTTCACTGGGCGACGGGACCCCCTGCGAAAGTGCTTCAAACAAGAGTTTACAGGCTGACAGCATGGTACTGGCAAGCGGTGAAGAAGTTGTGCTTGACGTTCAGAAAGCAAATTATCTGAATGACAACGGGGTTATAACGGGGCTGAACTTTATCAATGGTTTTGTGAGCTGGGGAGATTATACGGCTTGTTTCCCGGCGAATACTGACCCGGTTGACTATTTCTATTGCATTTCCCGTATGTTCAAATGGGTTGCAAAGACAGTGACGCTTTCATACTGGTCATGGGTAGACCGAAAGTTGACAAGGCGACTGATAGACGCAATTTTGCAGGGTATCAACGACTGGCTGGCGGCACTGACGGCAGATGAAAAGATTGTGGGCGGGCGTGTAGAGCTACGGGAAGAGGAAAACAGCCTGACGGCGTTAATGTCAGGAAAAGCAAAGTTCCATATCTACATTACGCCGCCTTCACCTTTGCGGCTTATGGAATATGTGCTTGAATATGATGTTTCCTATCTGTCAAGCCTGCTGGCAGCGTAAGGAAGGAGGGTAAACAATGGCTAAAATTGATGAACTGATTATAAATTTTAGAGTGTACGAAGACGCAAACGAGTATCTGGGAATGTCAGAAGCGACGCTGCCGGAAGTGTCGAACCTTGCGGAAGAGATACAGGGGGCGGGAATTGCCGGGAATATTGAAGCAGTAGTGCTGGGGCATATCGAAGCAATGACGCTGACGCTGAATTTCCGAACGGTAACGAAAGCGGCAATCAGGCTGGCAGAACCGAGAATACACAATATAGACCTGCGGGCGGCGCAGCAGGTGAGGAACACGCAGACGGGGAAAATTGAAACGGTTGCGGCAAAGCACGTTATGAAGGTAGTACCGAAAAAGTTTGCGCCCGGAAAACTTGCGGCAGCTTCCGCAGCGGACGCAAGCGGGGAATATGCCGTTTCATCTTATACGCTTTATCTGGACGGTAAAAAGGTGATTGAAATTGACCCGCTGAACTTTGTGTATTATATCAACGGGACAGATTATCTTGCAGACGTAAGAAAGGCACTAGGAAAATAAAACAGAGAGGACAGGAAGAGCCAGCGGGAGGGTCCGCTGGTTTTTATCTGCCTATTTTTAGGAGGTAGAAAGATGGAAGATAACAAGGTTGTACAGGGGCAGCAGGAAGATTTTGCAGAGGAAATGCAGGAAGCACAGAAAACCGGGATTGTCAGCATGGAAGACAAGAAGAAGGAAAAGAAGACCAGCCTGAACTATACGCACACTTTCAAAGCCCCGGTTGAGATTAACGGGCAGAAGCAGAAAGCATTGACATTCTACTTTGAAAAGCTGACCGGAGAAGACATAGAAGCCATTGAAGAGGAATTGCAGGACCAGAACAAATATGTCCTGACCCCGGAAGTGTCGTCTGTATTCCAGACTATGCTTGCCGCCCGTGCAGCAGGAGTGGGGGCTGATGAAATCAGGCGGCTTCCACTTGGGGAGTACATGAAAATCAAGAATCAGGCACGAAGTTTTTTAATAGAATCGGGCTATTAAAAGTAAGCAGCCCCGGAAATTTTATCAGAAAACAGGCTTACAGACTGGCAAGGGCTTCTAATACGCCTATACCGTTCTTTATGCAGCTTACACTTTCCGCACTTTTCCGCTGGATAAAAAGCGTGAATGAAGTAGAGAGAGAAGACGCACGGGAGCGGGAACGCCTAGCACATAACAAGTGATAGGAGGTGGAAGCGATTGGCAGGGTCACAAAAGGAATTTGAGCTTCTTTTTAAGCTGAAAGCGTCACTGGGAGGAAATTTCAACAGCACTTTCAAAAGTGCGATTGAAACACAGCGGAAGTTGCAGGACAGCATAAAAAGCGTAAATTCCATGCAGTCAAAGGTTGACGGGTATACAAAGACTTCAAATGCAATAGAGCAGCAGAAGGGAAAGCTGGAGAAGCTGGAAGCGGAACATGAAAAGATTGCGCAGAAAATACAGCAACACCAGACGAACGCTGAAAGGCTGCGGGCGAAAATCGAAGAAACGGGCGACGCAACGGGAGAACTGACAGCGCAGCTTGTGAAAGAAGAGAACGAAGTCGCAAAGAATACCGAACGCCTGAAAAGCAATGAAAACCAGATACGACAGACCACTGCCAGCATACACTCACAGGAAGAACAGCTTGAACGGATGGCGCAGGAGCTAAGGGACGCAGGGATTGACACAGACAATCTGGAAGAATCAAACGCCCGGTTGCAACGGTCATATGAACGGCTGCGGGGTTCACAAGAGAACCTAAGCCGTATCAATTCCGAACAGGCAAAAATAAAAGAGAATATAGCAGCCACAAAAGTACAGCTAACAACGACAATCGGAGTAATAGGCGGGGTGGCGGCGGCATTATACGCCGGACCCGTAAAGGCGGCGCAGGAATACGAAACAGCGATTGCGAAAGTTTCAACGATTGCAGACGCACAGGCAGTCCCGCTTGAGGAAATGTCAAGCGAAATTATGAAGCTGTCAAATACCACGGGAATAGCAGCCAGCCAGATTGCAGATGATGTGTACAACGCTATTTCTGCCGGGCAGCAGACAGGGGACGCAGTAAACTTTGTTTCGTATTCGACGAAGCTGGCGAAAGCGGGTTTTGCAGAAAGCGCACAGACACTGGACGTTCTGACAACGATATTGAACGCTTACGGCATGGAAGCGGAAGAAGTATCAAAAGTTTCAGATATGCTTGTACAGACGCAGAATAAAGGTAAAGTGAGCGTGGGTGAACTGTCAAGCGTTATGGGTAAAATCATACCGACAGCAAACGCAAACAACGTTGCACTTGAACAGTTGTGCGCCGGATATGCAATCATGACAAGCAAAGGTATTGCCGCAGCCGAAACGACAACATACATGAATAGTATGTTGAATGAGCTTTCAAAGTCAGGCACGACAGCGGAAAAGACGCTGCGGGCGACGACGGGGAAGAGCTTTAAAGAACTAATGACAGACGGGAAGAGTCTGGGCGAAGTCATACAGATTTTGCAGCAGGAAGCGGAGAAGAGCGGAAAAAGTCTGAATGATATGTTCGGTTCTGCGGAAGCCGGGAAAGCTGCCGTGTCGCTTCTGTCCGGGGGCGTTGAAGGGTTCAACGAACAGGTGGCAGGAATGGTTGACAGCGTAGGGGCGACGGAAGAAGCCTTTGCGAAAATGGACCAGACGACGGAAGCAAAAATGCAAAAGGCAAAGAACAGTATATCAAATTTAAGTATTGTTCTGGGTCAAAACCTTCTGCCGATTGTCGGGAGCCTTGCAGAAAAAGTGGCTGCGGTTGTCGTGAAAGTTTCAGAATTTGCGCAGGAGAACCCGAAGCTGGTTCAAACAGTGCTGAAAGTAGCGGCGGCACTTGCGGGAATGAGGGTTGCCGGGCTAACTGCAAAATTAGGGTTCCTGCAAATATCAAGCGGGATAAAAGACGCACAGAAGATTCTGGAGCTTTTCAAAATAAAAGCAATCGGGCTTTCCGGCATAGGTTCAAAGATTGTCGGGTTTATTGCAAAACCTTTTAGCGGCATAGGCGGCATACTGGGAAAAGCATTGTCAGGAATAGGCGGCATTATAGCACGTTCCCCGCTTGGGTCAATCGGAAGGGTGGTTGCTTCAAGTTTTGGAAAAATCGGGTCATTTATTGCCCCGGTAGGAAATGTAATAACAAAAGCGTTAGGACCGTTGGGAAAAATCGGTTCAACGCTTCTGGGTCCGTTAGGAGGAATTGCAGGAAAAATTTTGCCCGTAGTAGGCGTGGTGACTGCGGTAATTACAGCAGTACAGCTTTTACGGAAGAACTTTGATAAAGTCCGGGAAGCCGTAGGAAATATTTTCGGAGAAAAGGGGCTTGAGATATTCGACAAGATTGTTGCGGTAGTGACAAGCGTGGGAGAAACAATCAAGGGCGTTTTTTCAGACGGAAATCTGGGGGCGGCAAGGGACAAGATACAAGAGATTTTCGGGGAAAAGGGCGTTGCGGTATTTGATACCTTTGCAGGAGTTTTCCAGAAAGTTGTGGCGGCAGCAGGGCAGTTTGTAGGGTTTGTGACAACAAACATAGTCCCGATTGTAGAACAGGTTTTAAATGTACTTGTCACAACGGTAATTCCGGGGATAATAAGCGGCATACAGTCAGCAGCCCCGGTGATAATGCAGGTATTTCAGGCTGTAGCCGATTTTATAGGTGGCATTATCCCGATTATCGGAGAATTTATTGCAGGAATTATGCCTGTAATAAGCGAAGTTATAACATTCATACAGACGTATGTACTGCCGATTATCAGTGAAGTTTTCAACTTTATTGTGTCAACGGTGCTTCCATTCATTGTGCAGGGCATACAGCAGTTAGGGTCCATAATAACAACGGTTCTTTCAGCCGTTTTGCCTGTAGTGCAGACCGTATTCCAGACGATTTGGACTATCATACAGCCGATTTTGACGCAGATTCTTACAACGGTACAGGCGATTTTGCCGCAGGTGCTTTTTGTATTCCAAACGGTATTTACAACGATTGGTTCTGTAGTACAGGCGGCAATACAGATTTTTCAAGGGATTATACAGTTTATCACGGGAGTTTTTACCGGGAACTGGGGCGCAGCATGGGAAGGTGTAAAGTCTGTATTTCAGGGAGCGTGGGACGGATTGAAAGCTATTGCAACGGGCGTTATCAATGGAATTATAGGCGTTATAAACGGGGCTATATCAGCACTGAACAGCATTAAGATTCCAGACTGGGTTCCGGGAGTAGGGGGAAAAGGAATAAATATACCAACGCTTCCGACTTTTGCAAAAGGAACGAAGAACACGCCGGACACATTTATTGCAGGTGAAGAGGGTCCCGAACTGATAACCAATGCGCCGGGAATGACGGTATACACAGCGCAGCAGACAAAAGACATAATGGGCGCACAGAACGCAGCCGCACAGGTAGCGCAAGCGGCAGGAGCCGGGCAGACTACTTCACAGGTATTCTACAATACCACGAACAATGCGCCGGAGGTAAAGCCGCCAGAAGTCGTAAGCGGCGCAGGACAGGGCGGCGGGAACAATATCACAATCACAAACAGCCCGACAATATACGTTGACGGCGACAAGGCGGGTGATTTAGAAGAGAAGCTGGAGGAAAACAACAGAAATTTATTACAGGAGGTAGAAGACCTTCTGGACAAAAGAAATGATGATGAAAGGCGGTCAAGGCATGAGTAAGACTTATACAACAATTTCCGGGGATATGTGGGACCAGATAGCGTATACACAGATGGGAAGCGTTCTTTATACGGATAAACTGATAAAAGCTAATGCCGACTATGCCGCAATGTTTGTCTTCCCTGCCGGGGTAGTTTTAACTATCCCGGAGGTGGAAGAAAAACAAAGTATGGAGCTGCCGCCGTGGAAAAGGGGGTTGTTAATCTAATGAGCGACAAAAGACTTGCACGGCGGGTGGCTTTAAAGCTGAAATTTGAAAATGTAGACGTGCCGGAAAACATAGCATTGCATTTGGTGAGCGCAAGTTATACGGATAATGAAGACGGCAGCACAGATGATTTTCAGATTGTGTATGAAGACCGGGAAAGAAACCTGATGGGGGACTGGCTGGAAGTAAAGCCGACAATCATAAAAACAACAAAGCGGGTTGTAAAAGAAGTACAGAAAGAAGAAGTAATAAACTATGTTGTGAAGCGGGGCGACACGTTGTGGGCGATTGCTTCACAGTATCTGGGGAGCGGGACAAAGTACCCGCAAATAGCGCAGGAAAACAATATACCGAATCCGAATTTGATTTATCCGGGGCAGGTATTCAGGATAACGACGGGAGGAACGGCAAAAAGTACAGCGGTTGAAACCGTAGAGGAAGTGAAGCAGGGAGCGAAACCGAAACTCGTAACAGCGGTTCTTGTCCAGAAAAATTGGAATGACACGGGGAAGGACGCAACTTTGAATATCGGTACTTTTGAAATAGACGGTATCGACGTATCAGGACCGCCCACAAAAGTAACCGTGAAAAGCACGTCTATTCCGTACACTTCAACAATGCGGATGGCGAAAAAGTCAAGGGCGTGGGAAAATATCACGCTAAAGGCGATAGGGCAGCAGATAGCAGGCGACAGCGGGCTTTCCCTGATGTACGAAGCAAGCGACAATCCGACGTTTAAGCGAAAAGAACAGGTGCAAACGTCGGATATTAAATTTTTGCAGGAGATATGCCACGCCGCAGGAATGGCGTTGAAGGTGACGACACTGAAAATTGTAATTTATGACGCTGCGGAGTATGACGCAAAGCCAGCAACAAAAACTTTCAAATACGGGGATAAAAATATTTTATCCTATAAGCTGGGGACCAGCCTGACAGATACAGCATACACAAGTTGTCATGTTTCCTATACGGACCCAGACAGCAAAGAAACGATTGAATATACCTATACCCCGGACAGCGGCACGGGGACAGGGCAGGTTCTGGAAATAAACGAAAAAGTCAGGAACACAGAGGAAGCAAAGACGCTGGCAAAGAAGCGTCTGCGGGAAAAGAATACACAGGAGTTCACGGCAAGTCTGAAAGTAGTGGGCGACGTGTCACTTGTAGCAGGAATGACCGTGAAATTAAAGGGCTTTCAAAAGTTCGATAGAAAATACAAGGTAACACAGGCAAAACACAGCCTGACAGGGGGCTACACGGTAGACCTTTCTTTAAAACAGGTGCTGGAGGGGTATTGATGGCAGACTTGAACGAAGTAAAAAACATAATACGAAAAGGAACCGTGCAGAGCGTAAACGCAGGAACAATGAAAGCCCGTGTGAAGTTTGGGGATAAAGGCGGCATTGTGTCCGGGGAATTGCACATACTGACAAGGCACAGGGCAGTTGTTCCGGCTGAAAAGGACAAAGAAGGGAACAAAACAAAGACGGAAGCGGGGCATTTTCACGAAGCATATATAACAGAGTGGGTGCCGCAAACAGGGGACCTTGTTTTGTGCCTGATGATTCCAGACGGTGACGGGGAAGGGTACATTGTAGGGAAGGTGATGTAATGGCAAAAATCGGAAGTTTCGGGAACCTTGCTTTCAGCGTGTCGGAAAACACGGTAAAAACTTTTGACGGCATGAATTGGGACTTTTCCGCTGATTATGCGACACATGACAGACACATAAAAGCCGACCTGCTAGAATACATGGGACCCGGCATTGAAAGCATTTCATTTTCTATGGTGCTTTCTGTATTTTTAGGAGTAAACCCGTTAAAGGAAATAAAAAAGCTGCGGGAAATGGTGCGGGAAGGATATGCAGAACGGCTTGTAATCGGCGGCAAAGTGTACGGAAGTTACAAGTGGGTAATGGAGAAAGGGACGGTTGATTTTCAGCGGTTCGACAGCAAAGGGAATTTGTGGGCGGCAAAAGTGAAAGTAACGCTGAAAGAGTACCCGAAAAGGTGATAAAGATGGATATTATCAGAGGTGACGGGACACTGTTAAAAAATATTGACCTTGCCCCGAAAAATGTATATCAGGAAGTATTGCAAAATATAGCGGTCATAATCGACACATGGGAAAATACCTGCCCTTTGCTGCGGGAATTAGGGCTTCCGGCGCAGTTGATAGGAAGACCGCTGCCCGTAGTAAAAAATATCATGGTGGGGCAATTATATGACCAGATTGAACAGTTTGAGCCACGGGCGATTCTGGGCGGCATAACCTTTGAAGAAAATGCTTTCACGGGGAAGTTGATACCGATAATTGAGATAGAGGGGGTGCAGACAGAAGATGAAGAAACCTGAAAGGGAATACCCGGACATTGAATTTTTAGAAACAGACACAGAAACGATTGAAAGCAATATGATTGCACTATATGAAGAGTTTGTGAAACAGTCAGGGCGGCGGGATTATAAAGTTTATCCGGCTTCCCCGGAACGTCTTTTTATTGCGTGGTGCGCCGCAATTATCGTACAGCAAAGGGTCCTGATAAATGAAACGGCAAAGAAGAATGTACCCCGGTATGCAAAAGGGGAGTATCTGGACAGCCTTGCAGAGCTTTTCAAGGATATTGAACGCCTGCCCGCCACGCCTGCCGTAGCAAAGTTCCGTTGCTACATATCGGCGGCGCAGAATCAAAGCGTTATTGTGCCGCAGGGGACACGGATAACATTTGACGGGGAAATTACGTTTGAAACAACAGAAGAGCTTGAAATCAAAGCAGGGGAAACATATGGGGAAGTAAACGGGCAATGCCAGACGGCTGGCATTGTAGGAAATAACCTTGCGCCGGGACAGGTGAAAGAAATAGTTGACGTTTATGACTACTATCTAAAGGCAGAAAACGTGACAATGACAGAGGGCGGCGCAGGAGAAGAAGACGACGCTTCATACTATGAGCGTATGCGGGAGAGCATGGAGAGTTTTTCAACGGCAGGACCGATAAACGGATATATCTATCATACAAAATCAGTCAGCACGGCAATAGCTGACGTTGCAGCAACAAGCCCGGAAGCGGGCGTGGTTGATATTAGGGTGCTGCTACAGGGCGGCGAACAGCCGACAAAAGCAGTTCTGGAGGAAATAGAAGAAGCCCTGAACGCTTCCGACGTGCGCCCGCTGACGGATATTGTTACAGTATCAATGCCGGAGGAAGACCCGTTTGAAATAGACCTGACTTATTATATAAGCCGAAACAGTCAGGCAAGTACAAGTATCATAGACAGGGAAGCAAGGGCGGCAGTAGAAGACTACATAACATGGCAGACCGGGAAAATGGGAAGGGACATAAACCCGTCATACCTGACGCAGCTAATCATGGCAGCAGGAGTGAAGCGGGTAGAGGTAAGGAAGCCGACATTTAAAGTGGTAGAGGAAACGCACGTTGCAAGGATTGTGCGAAATACCATGACCGTATTGAATGGGGGTGTAGAAAATGCCTAGTCCCAGAGGAATAAGGAAAGCCGGGCAGGATATTTTCACCGTGAATTTTGCGGACTATCTGCCGGGGGCATTGAAACAGGACCCGAAAATCAGAGCGATTGCAGAAGCCGTGACAAAGGAAGCGTTGACGGTAAGCGGTGAAATTGAAAATGTGCTGATATATTCCAGAATAGACGAACTGCCGGAAGCATTGATTGACATTCTGGCATATGATATGCACGTTGATTGGTACGATTATTCTTTCCCGCTGAAAGTAAAACGGGATATTTTGAAAGGCAGCGTGAAAGTCCATAAAAAGATGGGGACAAAATACGCTGTAGAAAAAGCACTGGGCGCACTGTACCCGCAAAGCGAAGTTGAAGAATGGTATCAGTATGAGGGGGAACCACATCATTTTCATATAGTATGCGACGTTACGGAAAACAGGGTAACAGCCAGCTTTCAGGAAATCATAAATGCCGTGATGATGTACAAAAGGCTTTCTTCACATTTAGACGAAGTTGTATATCAGGCAAGCGTGGGTATCAGGGTAGAAACGCACACAGACTTTTTTCTGTACAAAAACCCGGCAACGGGAAGCCTGCTGGCGGGGACATACCCGCAGAGGATAAGGCGGGGCGTACAATCAGGAAATGTGATTATAGTGGGAACGGACGCTGCGGGGTTCATCTTTTTACCGACGCAGGCGGGGACATACCCGTATAGAAACACAGTATTCAGGCATACAGACGCACAGATTGACGCAGAAACGGCTTCAAATGCTTACAGGTATAGAAATACACCTGCGGGACAAATAAACGCCGGAGAAGAGCCACAGAGAAGCCACAGAGGGGTGCAGGCAGGGACGGGAATTGAAGCACAGACAGGGAAAGAAAGTTTTATGTTTTCTTCCCCGGCAGCAGGAACCGCCCCGGACAGAAACACAGTATTCAGGCATACAGACGCACAGATTGACGCAGAAACGGCTTTAAATGCTTTCAGGTATAGAAATACACCTGCGGGACAAATAAACGCCGGAGAAGAGCCACAGAGAAGCCACAGAGGGGCAGGAACAGGCGCAGGGATAGAAGCGCAGACGGAAGCAGAAGGAACACTGTTTTCTGTCCCGGCAGCAGGAACCGCCCCGGACAGAAACACAGTATTTCAGGGAAGCGGCGCAGACATAGAAGCAGAAGGGGAAGCAGAGGGCTTCCCCTTCTTCATGCAGGCTGCCGGGACAAAGCCTGAAAGAAATACTGTTATGAGCAATTCCGAAGCTGGGATTGCGGCAGAAGGAGCCGCAGACGGCTTTTTATATACCGTAAAAGCAGCCGGAACCGTGCCGGACAGGAACACGGGAGAGGGAGCCGGAAGCGGAGGGATTGAAAGCACGGTGAAAGCAGAGGTATTCAAGCATACAAACAAGCCTTGCGGGAGCCGCAGAAAACTTTGAAAGGGGGTGAAAAACCATGCTGACACCACAGGCAATAGAAGACTTCAAAGGCTTTCTTGACAATAACATTGCGTATGCAAAAGTTACGGTGAACGGGGAAGCAAAGAAAATCCCGATTCACAGGCGGGAACGCCTGAAAGACGGGCGGGTGGCGGTTTATCTGAACATTACGCCGCAGGCGGGGACGGAAGCGACAATTCAAAAAGTACAGCTTTACAACAAAAATAAGCAGTTGTGGGCAGAGAAAACGGAGAATATAACGCTTTCTAATGTGCAGGAAGGGGCGTTGTACCGTTTTGTATTCCGATTTGTAGAACAGGAGGTATAACCATGTACGAATGGCAGCAGTGGCAGGACCATGTTACAGAGCATGAAAACCGCTACAGAGAAATTGAAAACGACGACGGGACAATTACGCATGAAGCCGTGGAAGGGGAGGTATTGCAGCAGGGGACCCCGCAGAGCGCAACAAATTTCAATCACATGGAAGATGGAATAACGAACGCCGGGGAACTTGCGGCACTTCTGGCAACGGAAACAATCCACATGAACCAGAGGGCGGCAGATGAAGCGGGGGAAACAATTATTGTGAACCTTACGAACAATCAGCAGTACCCGTTCAACAATTCACTGAAAACCGTTGCACTGAAAACCGAAAGGAACCATTTAGACTATACCGTGACAGCGGAGGTTCTGGAGTACAGCGGCGGTTGTGTCGGAGATATTGAAGTAACAGAGAAACTGGCGAACGGATTCAAGATTGCGCATACAGGAAGCGCAGCAGAAGTCAAGCTGAAAGTATTTGTGAAAGGGGACTTCTATTGATGAAGGGGGCAAGCGTGATTATCAGGAGCGAAGAAAGAAAACAGCATGAAGCGTATGTGCTGCAATCTTTTGGAGTAAAGGGGAGAGGAACCCCGGAACAAAGAGAAGCAGCGGAAATCATAGCAGCAAGGAGCCGTGAAGTCGTAAAAGAAAGGAGATAAAACAATGGGGAAAATTAAGGTTGTTGAAAAAATGCCGGGAAATCACATTCAGTATGAAGTGGAGGGGAAGAAAATCATTTTCGGAGATGATGAACTTTCCGTAAATCTGGCAAGCCGGGAAAGGGATTTTGAAGTATCGCTGGACATTTGTATTGACAGCGAAAACGGCATTGTTATCGGAACGGGCGGCAAGGCGCAGAAATACGCAGCACAGGTTGTCATTCCTGCCCGCAGATATGATGTTATCGAGGATGGGGTGGACGAAAACGGGGAACCGAAAGAAGTACCGATTCCGATTCCGTTTGACATTTCACTTTGCACAATCATTTTATGGGAGGTATAAAGATGGGAAATTTTGATGATTTAGCTTTAGCGGTTGCGTCTTTTGGAGGACACAACAAAGTCATTCTTGACGATTTAGGAAAGCCGTCTATCATGGTGGGCGTTCCGAAAATGAAGTATTCTGACATTATCACGGGCGGCACACAGGAAACATTGCCGTGGTGGATTGTCGAGGGAGTAGAAAAGAATGTTATCTGGGTATCAAAATACCTGAATTGCGTTGTAAATGACAGAGCCTATTCCCTGCCTATGAAGGACCCGAAAGCGTATGTGGATTTTGACCAGTCATTGCAGTATTGCCGGAACAAAGGAGAAGGCTGGCACTTGTTACAGAACGGCGTTTTTGCTGCCCTTTCCTTATGGTGCGAGAAAAACGGCACGATTCCCAGAGGTAACACGAACTGGGACGCAAGCTATGAAAAGGCGTGGGAACGGGGCGTAAATACATATATCGACGGTTCACACGGCGGCGGCAGGACAGCGACAGGAAGCGGACCCGTAACATGGAACCATGACCACAGCGCAGCGGGAATTGCTGACCTTTGCGGGAATTGTTGGGAATGGGTGAGCGGCGCAAGGCTTGTAAACGGTGAAATCCAGATTATCCCTTACGGAAATTCCATGAAGTCAGATTGCAGTATGGGCGCAGATAGCACGGAGTGGAAAGCAATCATGCCGGACGGGACGCTGGTTGAGCCGGGGACGGCGGGGACGCTGAAAATTGACAGGACCAGCGCAAGTGACGCAACATTGCGTATCAATACGGGAGTGACGACGCAGACAACGGACAACAACGACACAAACGTGGCTTTCAAAGATACGGCGGCGGTATCGGGTGTAAGTATTCCGAAAATCTTAATTGCGGCAGGATTCTTCCCGAATACAGGAAATGTTGCGCCGGGGCGTTATTATGCAAGGAACAACGGCGAAAGACTGCCTTTCCGGGGTTCGAGCTTCGGCAGCGCTTCCACCGGTGGAGTGGCGGCGTTGTACTTGCCCCACGCCCGTTCTCACGTCGACATCAATGTGTCCTTCCGTTCCGCTTTTTATGAATAACTGTAAACTGATAACTGATAAACTGGGAGGGCTTGCGGCAGCAAGCCCTTTATTCCAAAAACAGACAAGGCAGGGTGAAACATGGCGGGAGAAGAAAAGGACCTGCCGGAGCTTGACCCGGTACGGGACAATGCGACGGCAGACGACTTCAAGACGAAAAATAAAGTCTATGAGCTGATACTATACACGGGACCAGAGCTTGAACAATTTCCACGGGCGCAAAGACGGCTTGCGGAAGAGATACGGGAAACAATGCTTCAAATTTTGCGGCTGGTTGTGACTTTAGAAAATAAGCATTACAAGAAAACGACGCTGGGAGAACTTGACAACGAAGTTGACGTATTGCGCCACCTTGTAAGGCTTGCGGCTGACCCGCAGTATACAAGGAGCCGGAAGCCATGCCCGCCCCTGCGGAAGTATGAGAACATTTCACGAAAGATAAATGAAATCGGCTGCATGATTGGCGGCTATTATAAATCATTAAAGAAATGAGCGGGAAAACCCGCTTTTTTCATATCGGGAAAGAACCGTTATAGAGGACTTGCCGTGCCTATCCGGGGTTCGAGCTTCAACAGCACTTCCAACGGTGGAGTGGCGGCGTTGAACTTGCACCACGCCCGTTCTTTCGTCAGCAGCAATGTGTCCTTCCGTTCCGCTCTTCCTCTACTGCCAGAAGTCACGTTCACAAGTGAGCGTGTCCCGTGCGTACAGGGTAAAAGGGGTTCTTTTCCGTTCCAAAGGCGACCGGGGAACCGGGGACCGTAGGAAGAAGATTGAATTGCCGGGAAGACAGTTAGTAATTTTGTAAGACACATTCAGGAATTTGTCTTACAAAGTGAAAGTCAGCCGAAAGGCTGAATGAATATGTCACGTTTGAAACGGAGTGGTGGACCGGAGTAAATTTGCCCGGCAGATTTTATTTGCAGGAGGAAAAACCATTGAAGAAAGAAAAGGGAATTTTCCCAAAAATCTATGACTTTGAAAACCTGTTTTGCGCATACAAGGAAGCTATCAAATGCAAGAGATACAGACAGGACGTAATGGAGTATACGGACCGGCTGGAAGATAACCTTATTATCCTGCAAAATGAATTGATATGGGGACAATACAGCGTCGGAACGTACAATATTTTCTATGTGTACGAACCGAAGAAACGTCTGATAATGTCGCTATTATTTAAAGACCGGGTGGCACAGCACGCTATATACAGGCAGGTAAACCCGATTTTTGAAAAGAAGTTCATTTTTGACAGTTACGCTTGCAGGGTGGGAAAGGGAACACACAAAGCAATAGACCGCCTGCAATACTGGCTAAAGCAGACAGACAGGAAGCCGCAGAAATACTATTATCTGAAATTAGATGTATCAAAGTATTTCTACAGGATAGACCACGGCATTTTGAAGAAGATTCTTGCAAAGATGATTGACGACCCGCCACTTTTAGACCTGATGGCGAAAATTATTGACTGCGAAGATACAAAGTTCGGATTGCCGTTGGGCGCAGATATAGGGGACGTTGCATTTGACAGAATGTTAGATGATGTGGGCTTGCCTATAGGAAACCTGACTTCACAAATGTTTGCGAACCTGTATTTGAATGAGCTTGACCAATTCTGCAAGCACAAATTAAGGTTGCATTTTTATATCAGGTACATGGACGATATTATAATTTTGCATGATGATAAAAAGTATCTGGAGAAAGTAAAACAGGAAATAGCCGTTTTTCTGGGAAAGAAGCTGAATTTGCAGTTGAACAATAAAACCTGCATACGCCCTATAAGCATGGGGATTGAGTTTGTAGGGTTCCGGGTGTGGGCGACACATAGGAAGTTAAGAAAGAAGACTGCAAAGAAGCTGAAAAAGCGGCTGCAATATATGTTCCATGCCTATACAATAGGCGAAATTGACAAAGACACGCTTGACAGAAGCGTTGCTTCATACCGGGGAATATTAAAACATTTTGATAGTTACGGACTGCGAAAAAGTTTGAATGAAATGTATAAAAAGGAGGTATGCGGAAATGTCACAGGAGCTATTGCAGACAGCGAAAGAGATTCTGGCGTGGCTTGCGGCGGCGGGGATAATAATTGACCTGACCCCCGGCATTAAGTTTCAGCCCGTGCGTTATATCATAAAGCGCATAGGGGCGTTGATGAACCATGATATAAAAGAACAGCTTGACAAGATAGAAAAGGACTTGCAGCAGCACAAGGTGGAGAGCTGGCGGCATGAGATACTATCTTTTGCAAACGAGTGTATGAACCGCAGGAAGCACACGAAAGAAGAGTTTGACAATTTTTTTGAAACTCACAGCGATTATGAAGAGTACATAAAAGCAAACAAGCTGGAAAACGGGCGTGTAGATATGGCTTTCAAGTATGTTAGCAATGTATATATGCGCCGTTGTGAAAAGAATGATTTTTTAGTGGAAAGGGAGGAAGAAGACGAATGATTATTCTATGGATTGCGCTTGGGTTTATCCTATGTGCTTTTATTGTGTACGCATTTGACGTGCGGGGGATTGCGTCGGCACGCCGAAGGTATAAGAGGACGCAGGCAAGGGAACGGGCAAAGGGGCAGGCGAAGAAAAAGCGGGAGAAAATACAGGTAACGAAAATAATTGTTTTCTCTATCATGATAACGTATTATATCGCTTTTGCCGTTGCGGTGTGGGTAGTAGTTGCAAAGGATATATACCAGCTTTCAAGCCTGCTGACTTTTACGGGCGGCGTTGCGGCTTTTGCGGTTGCGTTCTATTGCTGGAAGAGCAAAGCGGAAAATTTAGAGAAGATAAAAAAGGGGAACCCGGATTTGTGCGGTTCCCTTTCTGATTTTTCCGGCATGGGTTCACAGTAAGGGAGGAAGGAAAGATGAAAGAAGAACTGAAAAGACAGATTGCAGCGGAAGCGGCGAAAATCATTTTTGCGAATGAAGGAAATTATTCTTCCGTAAATGCTGATGATAACGGGGCGTTGAGCGTCGGAAAGGTACAGTGGCACGGGAACCGGGCGTTGTCGATTCTTAAAAAGATTGTACAGGAAACGGGCGCAGGAGCGGAAGCGATTCTGGGCGGGAGCCTGTACAGGGAAATCCTGACGGCTTCCGAATGGTCAAACAGGAAAGCGACAGCGGAAGAGAAAGCGAAGCTGTCAAAGATTCTGGGGAGCGTTCAGGGGAAACAGGCACAGGACCGGCAGGCAGAAGAAGACATTCTTTCATACGTCACGCACGGGGTAAAGATAGGGATTGAGGACCCGCAGAGCCTTGTATATTTTGCAGATTTAGAGAATCAGGGAGGGGCGGGAGCTTCAAAACGTGTCGGGAACGACGCAGCACAGAGAGCCGGGGGAGCCGGGAAAGTAAAACTTGACCACATACACGGGGCGGCACTTGCTGACCGTGTAATGGGTAAATACAGCAGCCGCAGGAACCTTGTATATGAAAAGGCGCAGGGGCTTTTCAAGGAAGCTGCCGGGGCTGAAAACAAAAATCAGACAGGAGGTAACAAGACAATGACAGAAAATGAAATCAGGAACAAGGTTGTACAGACCGCACGGAAGTATCTGGGTTGTAACGAAGCGGACGGGAGCCACAGGAAAATTATTGACGGCTACAACGCCCACAAGCCGCTTGCACGGGGCTATCTGGTGAAGTATACGGACGCATGGTGCGCAACATATGTTTCCCGTGTAAGTATCGAATGTGGGCTTACAGACATTATGCCGACAGAATGTGGGTGCGGGGCAATGATTGACTTGTACCGGGCAAAAGGACGCTGGCAGGAAAACGACGCATACAGACCGCAGCCCGCAGATATTGTCATGTACGACTGGGACGACAACGGGGCGGGAGATTGCACGGGCTATCCTGAACACGTCGGCATTGTAGAATCAGTGAACGGGAATACAATCACGGTCATTGAAGGAAACATGAGTAACAGAGTAGGGGAAAGAGCGTTGCAGGTGAACGGGCGTTATATCCGGGGATATTGCCTGCCTGATTATGCAAGCAAGGCGGGAAAGGCTTCTTCAACGGTTCCGGCAGGAAACACGCAGGATTCCGGCAATACTTCTTCCGGGTCCGCTTCTTCCGCAGAACAGGTGTATACAGTGCAGGCTGGCGACACGCTTTCAGGGATTGCGGCAAAGTACGGCACTACATACCAGAAGCTGGCAAGCTATAACGGGATTGCGAACCCGAATATTATAAACGTCGGGCAGAAAATCAGGATTCCGGGAAGCGGTGCGAAGACCTACACAGTAAAGCCGGGCGACAGCTTGTGGGCGATTGCGGCGGCGCAGCTTGGGGACGGTTCCCGCTACAATGAAATTAAAGTCATGAACGGGCTGACCAGCAACACGATTCACGCCGGGCAGACATTGAAGCTGCCGGGAGCGTAAAAAACAATCACAGGAGGAAAAGAAGATGAATGACATTATCATTTTAGCGGTGCAGTTAGGACTTACGGTTGCGGCGTTTGCTATCGGGAAGTATGTATTCCCGAATATCCCCAAAAACGTGGTTGACAAACTGAATATGCTGTCACAGTGGGCGGCGCAGTTCGTTGTATGGGCGAAAGAGTTCATGAAGAAGCAGACCGGGGAAGAAAAGATGGCGGCAGTTGTCGAAAAACTGAAAGAGATTGCAGACGAAGCAGGGATTGAAGTAACGGAAGACCAACTGCGGGCAATAGCGCAGTCTGCCTACAATGCAATGAAAGCCGGGGAGAAGGAAGCGGCGGTGATGGAGCCGCAGACGGCAGAAGCGGCACAGGTTCCGACAGTGAACATTTACACGGGACCGGCAACGGCAGAGAAAACAGCCGTTGCGACAGATGAAGTCCCGGAAGGTGCGCTGGAGGACGGAAAAGAAGGGGAAGTGAACGTATACGGCGCAGACGGGAAGATGACCGGGACAATTCCGGCAGAGGAAGCGGAAAAAGCAGCAGAGGGCGTGACGAATATTGTAATAGAATAGCCCGCAGACGTGCCACAGAAGCCACAGACAGCCAAAAAGCCCCGCAGGGATAAAATATACACCTGCGGGGTTTTTAATCGTTTGTGGGGAAAATACGGGGCTAAAAAGGGGATTTATCTTTCAGGGAGGGGCAGCAGGGGAACCCCGCCGCCCGATCATTTAGTTTTCTTTCCGTAGTTCGTTATAAACGTGGTGTCCTAGTTCCTGCATGGCTTCCGGGACTTCACTCACGAACACGGTAAACATGAAAGTCATAAATTCTGACTTTGTTTGCGCCCATTCTTCCGGGGTCATGTTCGGGTTTTGCGCAAGCTTCATTTCAAGCAGCTTTTGTGTAAGTTCCTGACCTGCGGGACTGTTTAAAGCGGTTCTTTCCGCTTCTGATACCTTGTCTACAAAATCGTTAAAGTTTTCAGCTAACATCATTTTTATTTCCTTCCTTTCTTTGCTGGAGGGGCGGTGGTTCTGCCGCCCCGGTGGTTTTATAAGTGTGTATACATTCCCGTTACTGATGTAAAAATATCTTGAAGCATATCTGCATATACGCCGGAAATCTTTTCAATGTCTTCTTGCTTGTCCGGGGTCCATGCAAAAGTATTTTTATTCAGCCGCCCGGCAGTATACTTGAAGAAATACATTGTGTAAGTGTCCGTTGCGTCAAGCGTGATATATAGGCGGTTTGCCTTGCTGCGGTTTTTCGGAAGCGTCATGCGCAGCGTGTTTCCGTCTGATAAGAAGTTCTTTGCGCCTGTCATTGCGATAAACTCATTGCCGCCGAGTTGTTCAAGGATTGTATTTGCTACTGTCATTTTATTTGCCCCTTTCCTTTGCTTCATCTTATGATACTATTATATACTTGCGCAAGTATAATTTCAATAGGCAGAATATACAAAGTTACGCAAGTATATTTGTACAATATGTATACTTGCGTAAGATAAAAAAGAAAGCCCCGGAGGAACGGGGCAGGGGTTCAGACAATATTCACGTTCCCGGCTTCACCTTCCCGCAGGATAGACAGTATATTTTCTATCATATCCCTTTTAGCAAGGCGGGCAAGACGGGAGAAATCGGCTTTTGTAGTTTCTTTGTAGTGTTTATAAAGACGGTCCCTGTATTCTTGCAGGTGATAGCAGGAAAAGGCAAAGCGATTCCCGGCGTGGTCTTCAAGCCAGTTGTTAGCGGCTTGTAAATCGGAGTAGATGGGGTAATAGCAGTTCTTCCGGGCGGCTGTAAGGCGTACCGCTTTTATTTGCTTCATGCCCTCATTCAGTGCAAGGCGGCTGTAGGTGGCTTTTTCAACTTTTATCATGGTTCGGATTCCTTTCTTTTTCAGGGAGGGCAGCGGGAGGACCCGCCGCCCCGGTTATCGGTTACGCTGTCAGGCTGGGACACATGGAGTAACGCCCTAACGGGTAGATTGTTTCAGCGTCGCAGTATTCAGAAATTTTCTTGTTTATCCGGCATTTCTGGACTTTTTCACCGTCTGAAATGGTGATTGTTTGTGCTGTCCGGGCGGTTACTGTATAAGTCCATACGCAGTTATGGTCACATACGCTTGTCATGCTGTATTCCTTGCCTACTTCAAATTGTTTCATTATGCTTTCCTCTCTTTCATTTGATAATCCTATTATATACTTGCGCAAGTATATTTTCAATAGGCAGGATAGACAAATATACTTGCGTAACTTTGTATATTTTGTATACTTGCGTAATACTTGCGTAAGTGATATAATGATACATACTCGAAGGAAGGAGGGCGGCGCATGGAAGAGAAGAAGACGGAAGGGAAGAAGCCGGACACAAAGAACACAGGGCAGCAGAAAGCGGCGACGAAAGCAAAGAACACTTTCAACGGCAAGAATTATGAAAGGCTGTACCCGTTTGTAAAAACGGGGGAGAAAGTGAAGATTGAAAGGGCGGCTTCTGCTGCCGGGCAATCCCTGAATGATTACATTGTAACTGCCGTATATCAGCGTATGGAAAGAGAGGGGCAGGCAGATGGAGAAAAGACCGGGGAAGTGTGAGAGCTGCGGACTTGCTATGCCCTATGAGAAGGGGAAAGGGGCGTGGAAGTATTTCTGTAGCAATGACGGGAAAAGCAGGCGGGGCGGCGATTCCTGCGAAGGGTACTGGGAAGCCGGGGACATGAAGAAGACCATTGACACAATGACGCAGTTTGTATGAAAGGGGCGGCGCATGGGGGAAGAATATCTTTTCATCTACGACGGGCAGACGTGGTGGTTGAAACTGACGGACGTTGAACAGATAATAGACTACCACAAGCAGACGGGCGGCAGGTATGAAGGGGCGGTAAACCTTTACATGAAGTTCAAGCAGGAAGGAAAAGAGTGGTACAATCTGCTGGAGGATATGCCGATACAAGAGCGCATAGAGATAATGCAAAGTAAAGATTTCAAATATCTTCAATGCGCAATCATTAAGGCGCAGCAGGTAGAGGGGACTATATTTGACGGCTTCCGTTGCCTGAATATGGAGATAGGGCAGGGAGAGCTTGAAACAATCAGGGAACACGGGGCAGTCTTCATCAATCCGGCTGGCGGTCATACGCACGGAATTAAAACGGTGCAGTTCTGCCGCAGGAAACAGCTTGTCTTCCCACACTTCAAGCGGGAGGAAATCAGGATAAAACAATTCAACGGTGGGCGGCATTGGTACGCATATATAGGAGATATGCAGATAAGGGACGGCGACTGTCTGAAATGGAACACAAGAGAAGCGGCGCAGGCGGCAGCGGAAGCGATAGTGAATTAAATAAAAGGACCCCGGAGGGCAGCAGGCTTTCCGGGGGCTTTCTATGTTGTACTAACTTTACACGTCCCACGGGCAATCTGGACAGCAAGACCAGCCAGGACGTGATGGCATTTCTTAAGGCAGGCAACCAGCGGTTCCAGCAGACCATGGTGATGATCACCCACAATCCGGAGATCGCCCGGATGGCGGACCGCATCATCCGCATCGAGGACGGACGGATCAAGACCGGCGCTGCGGGACGGGAAGAAGCCGGAACCATCAGCAGAAAGGAGGCTCAGGCGCATGTTTCAGGTGAGAAATAAAGAAGTCCTCCGCCTGCTTGCAGGCCGGCAGATGAAGAAGAGCAGGCAGAGAAATGCCGCTGCAGTCGGAGCCATCATCCTGACTGCGATCCTGTTTTCCGCGCTGTTCACAGTGGGCGGAGGGATTCTGGAGGTGGCGCGGCAGAGCATGATGCGTTCATCCGGAAGCACGGCTCATGCAGCGATCAAGTTTTTGTCCATGCCGGAATATGAAAATGTGAAAAAGGCCGGAGGATACGAGAAGATCGGATATTCCATCGTGACCGGGACCGGAGCCCACGAAAGCCTTCAAAAGCTCAACACGGAGGTCCGTTACGGGGAAGATCACTCGGCTCTGTCATTCCGCTCATTTCCCACGGAGGGAAACATGCCGGAAGAGAAGATGGAGATTGCCGCACCGCGTCTTGTATTGGACGCAATGGGGCTTCCAGATCAGCTTGGGAGACAGATCCAATTTCCTGTCGAGGTGAACGGGACAGTACATGAAGATACGTTTACCCTGTGCGGCGTCTGGGACGGAGATCCGGTTGCGCCCGCACAGGAGGTCTGGGTATCGAAATCCTACAGTGAGGAAATCGCGCCGACACTGATGACCACGTTTGGAGAAAATGTGCCTTATGAGGGAACGGTCATGGTGGATATTGATTTTTCAAATACCTGGAATCTTCAGGGGAAGCTTGCGGATCTGATCGCCCGGGCAGGACTGCGGGAGGATACAATGGGCGGGATCAATCCGGCATATTCGTCGATCAGCGTGGATCCCTACACGATTCTGACCGCAGTCATCTTTCTGGCGGTGGTCCTCGTTTCCGGCTACCTGATCATTTACAATATTTTTTACATCTCCGTCACCCAGGATATCCAGTATTACGGCCTGCTCAAGACCATCGGGGCTTCCGGAAAGCAGCTGCGCCGGATCGTTCTGCGTCAGGCAATGGGGCTGTCCACCATAGGGATCCCTGCGGGACTTGCGGCAGGGTATGCCGTGGGATATCTGCTCCTTCCCGATGTAGTGATGCTGTTCCTGCCGGATAACAAATTTGAGGATTATACGGTATCTCCGGCAGTGCTTGCCGGAGCGGCAGTGTTCAGCCTGCTGACCGTATATATCAGCTTCCGTTCGCCGGGACAGATCGCGGCATCCGTTTCCCCTGTGGAAGCAGCGCGCTACACCGGCGAGATCCGGCAGAAGGGCGGAAAAAAACAAAAGAAAAAAGTTCATGGAAAAATGACACGGAAAAGAAAATCAGGGGCGTTGAATTTCGGCATAGCCGCAGAGCAAAAAGATGCGTCTGTGCTCCTTGCCCTCCGAAACCTGCGCCGCGACGGGAAAAAGGCGGTGCTGGTGATCCTGTCCCTCTTTTTAAGCCTGACCCTCTTGAACGCCACATACACCATCATCAGCGGATTTGACCTGGAGCAGTATGTGGAAACGCAGACCAACGGAGATTTTGAAGTGACGGACTGGACGGTGGCCTCAGCCGGACGTCCTGACAAGAACCTGGAGGGAGTCGAACGGGAATTTGAAGAAGCAGTCAGCCGGATTCCGGGACTGACCAGGTTTGAAAAGGTATATTGCGGGTTCGGACAGACCTGCCTTTCAAAACAGGCTCTGGAACGGCTTGCCTGGGAAAATGAGCAGGGAAATGACTGGGCTTCCAATTGCGATCTGGAAACCGGGCAGGAGATCCTGTACGCTTATGCGGCCACAGGATCGCTGATGGAGCATGCGGTATATACAGAAGGAGAATTTGACGCGGAAAAATGGACCCAGGGAAAATATGTGGTCTATCATGACGGCGCGTCATGGGGAGGAGTGAATCCGGAGCCTCTGTATCAGCCCGGAGATAAGATCATCCTGGAGGGAAAAGAAGGGCAGAAAAAGGAATATACGGTAATGGCCATCGGAGCACTTCCCTATACCCTGACCGCGCGCATATCCATCGATATAGGGATTGATGTGATCCTGCCGGAACAGGAATTTGCGGAGCTGTATGGTGAGAAGCAGCCCTTAAGCGTAGTCTACGATGTGGAAACATCTCATCGGGACGAGGCAGAAAAGATCACGGCAGAATGGATGGAAAAATCCGGCATGGTCTGTATTTCCTTCGAAACGCTGAAAGAAGAGTTTCAGAAAACGAAGCAGGCATTTACAGTGATCGGCGGAAGCCTGAGCCTGGTCCTCGGGGCGATCGGAATCCTGAATTTTATCAATATCGTGGTCACAGGAATCCTGACAAGGCAGAAAGAGCTCGCTATGCTCAGCGCCGTGGGCATGGGCGGCAGGCAGATGAAGCAGATGCTGATATGGGAGAGCACGGCGTACATCGGAAGCGCCGCGGCCCTGGCTGTCACGGCAGGCAACCTGCTGTGCTGGATGATCTGCCAGGATGCGACCATCCGGAACCAATGGGCATTTGCGTATCATTTTACTCTTGTCCCGGTGGCGGTGTGCCTGCCACCCCTGCTGCTGGCAGCCTCGGCGGCGCCGCTGGTATTTTATAAGAAAATATGCGCAAGGAGCGTGGTCGAGAGGCTCCGGTATTGCTGAGAATTATATTCTATTTTGTCATTGATTTTGGAGAGAGAAGCATCGTTGCAGATACAGGTCACACCTTAGCCAGGCGTGACCTGTAACTAGTACACTAGTTGCTGTGTGTTACTGTTGTGGACATCCTGCAAGGTATTAAGAACCAATAATCATTCCAATCTATAAGGAAAATGATTATAATATATACCAGCTTAAGCAAACTCGCGAAAAGGAGCAGAGTAAAAGATGGGAAGAATTGCCGGCAGACATTTTGGGTTAGGAGTTCCGGATTTTATAACGATTGAGACAGAAAATGATTCTGCGATCATTCACGAAAAAAATAGAATAGTAAGTTCTGGAAAGACCAGAGTGGAAGTTTTGGAAGCGGATGGATATGACGATGTGTATATCACATCCCGGGATGCGGTGAAAGCAGTGAAGATCAGATGGGCCTTCGAATTTCCGAGACATGCACGGTTTTTGGGAGACGCATGGGAACGGGGATACGGGGACCTGGAATGGAGAGGAATGAGCGGAAGCCGTTTCATGCCCTGGTATTGCTGCGTAACCGTACCCGGGGAAACCTGGGGCTTTGGGGTTCGGGTGCGGCCGTCAGCTATGTGTTACTGGCAGGCGGACCCGCAGGGAATCACCTTGTATCTGGATGTACGCTGCGGCGGAAAGGGCGTGCTGCTGGAAGGAAGAAGGCTGCATGCCGCACAGATCGTATGCAGCAAGGAATGCGGCAGCTCGGTCTATGAAGCAGTACGGCATTTCTGCGAGAAGATGTGCCCGGACCCGGTACTTCCGGAGTATCCCGTATATGGAAGCAACAACTGGTACTATGCATACGGAGACAGCCGGGAGGAGGACATCCTGCAAGATGCGGACTATGTCCTGGAGCTGACCAGAGGAGCAGAGAATGCGCCGTTCATGGTGATCGACGACGGATGGCAGGAACATCACAGGCTGAACGAATATAATGGCGGCCCATGGAGGAAGGGAAATGAAAAATTTCCGGATATGGAAGGGCTTGCCCGGAAATTAAAAGAAAAGGGTGTTCGGACCGGAATCTGGGTACGGCTTTTGCAGAATGAAGACCAGGCCATAGCAGATGCAGGAAGAATCGTACATAACCAGTGCCTGGATCCCTCACATCCGGAGGTTCTGGAATACATCCGGGAGGATGTGAAACGAATCTGCCGGTGGGGATATACCCTGATCAAACACGATTTCTCTACATATGACCTGTTCGGAAAATGGGGATTTGAGATGAACCCGCTGGCGGCGGAGGACGGCTGGAGCTTTTATGACAGGCACAGAACCAGTGCCGAGGTCGTGAAGCTGTTTTACGAGACCGTTGCAGACGCGGCGGAAGAATTTGGTGCGCTCATCCTGGGGTGCAATACCATCGGGCATCTGGGCGCCGGTCTGATGCACATCAGCCGAATCGGGGACGACACAAGCGGATATGAGTGGAAGCGTACCCGGCGCATGGGAATCAATTCCCTGGCATTTCGGCTCGTACAGCACGGAACATTTTTCCACGTGGATGCAGACTGCGTCGGGATCATGGGAAAGATTCCCTGGGAAATGAACCGCCAGTGGGCCAAGGTTGTTGCTTTAAGCGGAACCCCGCTTTTCGTATCGGCAAAGCCGGGGATCCTTAGCCGGGAAGAGCAGGAGGAGCTCCGCCAGATCATGCTCACAGCTTCCGGCCAGAAGCGGCATATGATCCCTTTGAACTGGGAAGACTCCGACTGCCCGGAGCTATGGGGAGAAGGAGAAGACACGGCTGCCTATCATTGGTATGAAGAGAGCGGTCAATAGTCCAGGATCTCCCCGTTGAAATTGCATTTTTGGCGAAATTCCCTTGGAGTCATACCGGTTTCCTTTTTGAAGGCCCTGGAAAACGCGAAGGGGTTCTGATAGCCGCTCGAGAACGCGATATCTTCTACTGAAATATTGGTACGCAGCAGCAGTTCTTTGGCATTCGCCATCCTGGCGGTGATCAGGAAGGACTGGGGCGAGGTGTTGAGATGCTTCTTAAACAGTTCGAAGAGGTAGCTGCGGCTGATATGGAGATACTCCGCGACATCCGATACGGTGATATTCAGGATCGAGCTTTTGTTGATGTAGTCGATGGCTCTGGAGATGTAAAAGTTGTCGAGAGAGTCGGTGCCGCCGTAGGAGGCTTCGGTCTGTTCTCCGAGCATGGCAAGGATACGGTAGAGGATGCTTTGAATATGGCATTCGTCAGGCGGGGTCAGCGGAGCATGTCCCATCATTTCAAAGATGGCATCACGGTAGGATTCTGTGTCGGCTACAGTGAGAACAGGGGTAGATTCGGTAAAGCGGCAATGCTGCAGCAGTGGAAGCGCAAGTGTCCCGTTAAAACAGATCCACACATAGGTCCACGGGTCCGACGGCTCAGCTTTATAATAGGTAACAACATCAGGCGGCACGAGAAAGCACTGGTTCTTCCGGAGCACAAAGTGCCGGTCATTGATAAAATAGTGTCCCTGTCCTTCCAGAATGAAGTGGATGATGTAATACCTTCGGATAGAGGGACCAAAAAACTGGGCAGGCTCACAGTTTTCGTAGCCGCAGGAAACGAGGAACAACTCTTCAGAATTGGTTTTGCGGTGCATGACAAGCTTATCATCCATGATTGGTTACCTCCTGTTATTTTTGCTCGAGATAGGGTCTGAACATACGATAGAACAGAAGTGAATTTATGTATGCAGTCAGCCCGAAGCCGAAGAAAAACCAGCAGCACGCGTACAGCGGGAGCAGGCCGATATCCAGCCAGGTCATTACCATGGGCAGGGTAGAGACAACAGCGATCAGCAGGGTGGAAGGCAGATGGGAAAACGCAAAGAGCAGTGCATTTTTCAGATGCATTTTCCAGGTGCCTTTAAACGCAGCAATCACAGGAAATACATACAATGCCGTAATTGCCAGAAGAACCGCGGTTCCGCAGGTGAGCAGGAAAAAGATCTGCCCGGCCGGACTGACGGTGTGTGCCAGAAACCGGAGATTTAAGGCAGTGATGATAAAAGCGGCGCACAGGCCGATCCAGATCAGGAACGACTGGATAAAATTCTGGCGGAAGGCGGAAAAAAAGGTCTTCACCGTGAACGTGTGATTGCCCTTGACCGTGCGGAGCATGCAGTGATACAGCGCACTCAGCGCAGGGCCGATGGTGATCAGCGGGACAGAGCAAAGCAGAAACAACAGATTCGCAATGATCACGTCTCCAATCTTATTTAATGCAACATGTACAACATTATCCGGATTCATCCAATTCATAATTATTCCCTCTTTCTTAATGTGGGTGGAACAGTATCAGGTATTCTATCATTTTTTCAGTGAGAATGTAAAGTAAATACGGCAAGAACTAACATAGGTACAGTTTCATACAACAATTGCCCATGTTTATCAAGCGTGAAGCATGGTTTGGTTTTAGGACAGGCAGATTGAACAGCCTGCCGGATTAATATGAAAAGTAATCTTAAAAAATCTAACTAGTCGAGGAGGAGACATTATGAAAACCAGAAGAATAGCAGCACTTTGTATGTGTGCAGTGATGACTGCATCCCTTGCAGCATGCGGGGGATCGGGAGACAAAGGGGCGTCAGAGGGCGGCAAAGATAAGGGCGGCAAACTCTCTGTTATGATCTGGGATAACTATCAGGAGCCAGGGTTGAAGGAAATCATTGCCGACTTTACGGAGGAGACCGGAATCGAGGCAGAGCTCCAGGTGGTACAGTGGAACGAATATTGGACTCTGCTTGAAGCAGGCGCACAGGGCGGCGAGATGCCGGACGTATTCTGGATGCATTCCAATGAATCGCAGAGATATATGTCCAATGAGATCCTGCTGGACCTGACAGATAAAGCTTCGGATAGCGAACTGGTAGATATGTCAAAATATCCGGAAGAAATCAAAGAACTGTATACTTATGACGGCAAGGTTTACGGCATCCCGAAGGACATTGACACGATCGCGCTGTGGTACAATAAGACCATGTTTGATGAGGCCGGTGTGGACTATCCGGACGAGACATGGACATGGGACACTGTCGTGGAAAATGCGAAGAAGCTGACCAAAGAGGACGGCAGCCAGTACGGAATCGCGATCCGGAACGATAACAACCAGGAGGCATATTACAATATCGTGTATGACATGGGCGGCGAGATCATTTCCGATGATAAGAAGACTTCCGGCTATGATGATCCGAATACCATCAAAGCGATGCAGTATATTGAGAAGCTGATCCAGGACGGTTCCATGCCGAGTATGGAGACGATGTCGGAGAATAACCCGGACATCCTTCTGAAATCCGGAAAATCCGCGATGTCTTTCCATGGTTCCTGGATGGTATCGACCTTTAAGCAGGAGGATTATATCAAGGAAAACTGTGACTGTGCGGTAATGCCGATGGATGCGGACAGCGGCAGACGGGTTTCCATCTACAACGGCCTCGGCTGGGCGGCGGCTGCCAATGGGGACAACACGGAAAATGCTTGGAAGCTGATTGAATATCTTGGATCTGAAAAGGCACAGCAGAAGCAGGCAGAGCTTGGAATCACCATGTCCGCATGGGACGGAACCTCTGATACCTGGGCAGGCTGCGCTCCGGAATTTAATCTGCAGGCTTATCTGGATATGCGGGATGATATGGTTGTAAGGCCGTATTCCAGAAACACAGTAACCTGGGAGAACCGGGCAAGCGAGATCTTCAAGGATGTGTATTCAGGAAATATGAGTATGGAAGATGCCTGCAAGCAGATTGCGGAAGAAATGAATGCGACACTTTCCGAAGAATAGGGAAAAGGAGATGAGAGGAAATGGCGAAACCAAAAAAGAAAGTTACCAGCCAGGAGCGGAATGAATTTATCTGGGGATGGATCTTTATCATCCCCACAATGCTGGGACTGATCATCCTGAATATCATTCCGATCTTTCAGACAATCTACAAAAGTTTCTTTAAAACAGGAGATTTCGGACGGGGAAATATCTTTGTAGGAATGGAAAATTACCAGAAGATGTTCGCGGATACCCAGGTATGGCAGGCGCTGCTCAACACGCTCAAATATGCGCTGATGGAAGTTCCGTTTTCCATTATTATCTCACTGGTACTTGCGGTTCTGCTGAACAGAAAAATGAGGGGGAGGAGCGTATACCGTACAATCATGTTCCTGCCTATGGTGGCGGCTCCGGCAGCAGTCGCTATGGTATGGAGATGGCTGTTCAACTCGGATTTCGGGCTGCTCAACCATGTGCTGGGGACAAAGATCAACTGGATTTCCAGCCCGGATATAGCGATCTATTCCATTGCGGTGATCGGAATCTGGTCCATCATCGGTTATAACATGGTGCTGTTCCTTTCCGGACTGCAGGAAATACCGGGAGACTATTATGAGGCGGCAAGCATCGACGGGGCAACCGGGCTCAAGCAGTTCTGGCATATTACCTGCCCGCTGCTCTCACCGACGATCTTCTTTGTACTGATCACCAGGATCATCGGGGCGCTGCAGGTATTTGACCTGATCTTCATGGTGATGGATAAATCCAATCCGGCACTGATGAAAACACAGTCACTGGTATACCTGTTCTATGAATATTCCTTCCGGCAGAAGGACCAGGGCTACGGCTCAGCGATTGTCGTGCTCTTGCTTACGGTTATCATGATCGTGACCGTATTCCAGATGATCGGCCAGAAGAAATGGGTTCACTACAATTAGAGAGGAGGGGCGGTTATGGAAGCAAAGAAAAAATTATCAACATTTGTGATTCATGCAGTCTGTGTCCTGGTGTCCATCACCATGCTGATCCCGTTTCTGTGGATGGTGCTGACGGCGTTCAAATCCGTACCGGAATCGACGCAGGTAGATCCTTTTATCATCTTCCCGACGGTCTGGAGGACGGAAGCCTTTACCGCAGTCATGGAAAATATGAACTTTATGCTGCTGTATAAAAATACGCTGCTGCTGATTTTCTTCCGTGTGCTGTGCGCGGTCTTGACCGCAACGCTGGCGGGCTACGCGTTTGCGCGGCTGAACTTTAAAGGGAAAAACGTGATGTTTTCTCTGGTACTGTTCCAGATGATGATCCCTTCCCAGATATTTATTATTCCGCAGTACATCATGGTCAGCAAGATCGGGGCGCTGAACTCCATCTTCGGCCTGGTGTTCCCGGGGCTTGTTACGGCATTCGGAACATTTCTTCTGAAGCAGGCGTATATGACGCTGCCGAAAGACCTGGAGGAAGCGGCACGGCTGGACGGGTGCAATATCCCCCAGACCTTTGTATTTATCATGGCGCCGCTGGCACGCTCCAGCATGGTGGCATTGGGAATCTTTACCGCAGTATTCGCATTTAAGGACCTGATGTGGCCCATGATCGTGAATACAGAGAAGGATATGCTGACGCTGTCTTCCGCGCTTGCAAAAATGCAGGGGCAGTATGCGACAAACTTCCCGCAGTTGATGGCGGCGTCATTGATCGCGTGTCTGCCGATGATCGTGATCTATGTGATCTTTCAGAAGCAGTTTATTGAAGGTATTGCAACCTCCGGAGGAAAGCTCTAAAACCGTTGCCGTTCACACCTGCGGTTGTTTCGGATCGATTTACAGGGCGGTTTGTTGGAGTGCAGGCGATCCGCTTTCCGTGCGGATTGCCTGCCAATGAGGAAAATGATATGAAGCTGATATCCGGATATACCGGAGCCGGGCGGTATAAATGCCTGGCGGATGTGCCGGAAGAGGGGGCGGAGCTGTCCCTGCTGCATTGCGGATGGGAAAGCTGTGTCCGGGAAAACAGGCGCGAACAGGACTTGAAAGGCGCCTATGTCCTTGGCTTTGTGAGAAATGGCAGAGGAACTCTGGGGATGGACAGGAAGGTGTACCATCTGGAGCCGGACGATGCATTGCTGGCATTGCCGGGCAGCGAGATCTGGTACGAGACGGAGAAGTGGAAGCCATGGACGTATATGTGGATCGGATTTTCCGGCAGATGTGCGGAGATGTATCTGGCCAGTGCAGGATTTTCCGGAACGGACCCTGTCCGTAAGGTCAGGTGTACCCCGCGGATCGGCAATTATATTGACAAAATCCTGGAAGCATACCAGAACTCGGATCAGGACAGACTGAAGCGCAACGGCATGCTGCTGCTGATTTTTGCAGAGTTGATTCGGGACTATACGCAGCATTGTACCGGACCAGGATCTGATTTTGCAAATCAGGGAGCCGTATATGTGAAGGAAGCGGTGCGCTATATCGACCTCCATTATAATCAGAAGATTCGGATTCAGGAGCTTGCGGACCAGGTGGGAGTGAACAGGAGTTATCTTACGAGCAGTTTTCAGAAAGCGCTGGGCTGTTCGCCTCGTGACTACCTGGTCAGAGTGAAGATGGAGAAGGCCAGGGAAATGCTGGTTGGAACAGATATGCAGATCAGCGTGGTGGCCGCGTCTGTAGGGTATACGGATCCGCTTGCCTTTTCAAAAACATTTAAACAGAGCTATGGTATGAGTCCGAGAACCTATCGGAAGGTTTCCGGGAGGGAAGAAATAGGCTGAACAGACACTTCGGATATATGCCAGGAGAATGCCGCTATGAACAAAGCATCCATATTTCTTGCCGGAATCACCGGTGGTGAATCAATGCCCTGTGAGGGATACATTGCGAAACTCCAGGCCCGTGCCGCAAATGGGCTCCGCCAGTTTCGCCGGAAATTAATGCTTGATTTACTTTGTTCCAGTCGGGAATAAAGGTTGCAATCTGTGCATTGGGTATATCTAATGTCAAATGAGCAGTTAGTGGACGATCAAAGGTTAGAAAGGCTCTGTATGATGCAGTTTTGTGATTTGCT
>Ga0137307_100791_pt1 | contig 35419 bp, 29 predicted proteins | sample NAcewD2O_March_2_FD_97180 | JGI IMG/M metagenome (GOLD analysis project Ga0137307, IMG submission 97180) | Mouse cecal microbial communities from Vienna, Austria - N-Acetylglucosamine amended D2O_March | ecosystem: Host-associated > Mammals > Digestive system > Large intestine > Cecum | place... | reverse complement strand
GGGCGCTGAATATTAATGCAATGGCTGCAGATGATGAAGTGATTGTAACTGTGAATCCGCAGCTTCTGGCAATGATGGGACTGCAGGATTTTCTGAAGACTGTGAACAAAATCAAGAGTCGTATCAATGAGAGGCTGAATGTGGCAGGGATCCTTCTTACCATGTGTGATGCCAGGACGATTCTCTGCAAGACCATAACTGAGCAGGTGCAGGAGACGTTTCAGGGACAGATTCAGATATTCAAGAGCAAGATCCCGAATACAGTGAAGGTTGGTGAATCTGTTTACTACAGTGAGCCGCTTATTGAGTACGCACCAGATTGTAATGCATGCAGGGCGTATGACAGATTGGCGGGGGAGGTGATCGCATATGAAGGCTAATGCACCGAAAAGAAAGATATTTGATGCTGTGGACATGCTGACTGAGGATACTTCGGCGCGTGTCCAGGGAGAAGCAGAAAAGGGTGTTCAGATGCTGCCGGTGGATCAGATCAAGCCTTACCATAAGCATTCCTTCCATCTGTATGAAGGCGAGCGCCTGGATGATATGTTGGAGAGTATCCGAAGCTATGGTGTACTTTGCCCTGTGATTGTGCAGAAGAAGGGCAAGGGATATGAGATGCTGTCATGGCATAATCGTCATAATGCGGCGAAGCTGGCAGGTCTGACGGAGATACCGGCAATCGTGAAGTCAGATTTGACTGAAGAAGATGCCTATGTCTATGTAATCGAGACTAATGTTCTGCAGAGATCATTTTCCGAACTGAAGCCTTCTGAGCAGGCAGCGGTTATGGCAGAGCATTATGAGAAGATGTGCGGAAGTTTGCGGCATGATGAGATTGTTATGTAACTTGAAATGCTGACAGGGAAAAAGGATTCACGCTGCGGTGGTCATAATGGCTACCGAGCGAAGAGCAGGGATATCATGGCTGCCGAATATGGGTTTTCCAGTAGAACGGCGGCAAGGATGCTGAGACTGAACTATCTGATCCCGGAGTTCAAAAGATTGGTAGACGAAGGCAATGTTGCGCTTCTGGCCGCAGTGGATATGTCATTTCTGGAAGAAGGTGAGCAGCAGGCCATATGGAAGCTTTTGAACCGTCAAGGACTGAAGCTGAAGCCGAAGGCGGCTACAGAGCTTCGGAAGCATGGCGGTGAACTGACCGAAGAGAGAATTGTCGAGATACTGGACGCACTTTCCATCAATAAGCGGAGCGGGAATGAAGGGCTGAACTTGAAGCTGCCGAATTCGCTTTGTGAGAAATACTTCAGCGGCATGGAGAGTAATGAGATGGCTTCGATTGTGGAGCAGGCGCTTGAAGCTTGGTTCGCAGGGAAGGAGGCTGCCTATGTTCAGTCGTGAAGAGTTACAGTCTCTGGACCTGAAGTATTTCAGTATCATAGCGGTTGATGAATATGATGTGACGATCATGAGTCGATGTACCGGACACTATTGGTATTTGCACAATCCGGAGTACCCTGAGCAGGGGACTATTATCATATTTCATCGTCATAATGGAAATCTGCCGTATCATTTGCATGGCAGAGGAAACAGCCTTCGGCAGGTGGTAAGAAGCATAAAGAGCCATTATCGGTTCCAGCTGAATGGTCGGAAACCGGTCAAAAGATAAAGAAGTGGCGCTGTCAGATAGTATCCGGCAGCGTCACAAGTGTGTTTACAGTTCAAGGAACTTCTTTGCAAGCTCTTTTGCGGTGTTGATTTCCTGATAGCCGCGTGATGGCTTCAGACCAAGTTCTTCGATAATCTGCTCTTTGCTGTAATCCTGCATACCGAGTGTGGCGATCTTTGCATAACGCGGACTGATCTTTCCGAGGTATTCCACAAGTTCGGTGAACAGTGTTGCGAGAATTGCTTCATCCTCAGGATTTGCGACTTCAAGACCGACAGTGTTGCCGTCTTCATCTTCGTGGGTATCCTGGAACGATACAAAAGTGATGAAGTCTTCGCGGTTCTTGTAACGCGGAAGATGCTCAGCGCATCTGTGACAGTTCTTGCAGCGGTTCTCTTTGCCACAGAGAATCGGGAAACCTTCGGAATCCCATCCGAGTACACATCTTCCGGGACGCAGCTCCGGGTGTTCGTCAAAATAGTCATTGATGCATCCGTAGTAGAGTGAGAGCATCTTATCGAAATCAGCTTCATCCACCACCATGAATCCTACTCTGAACGGAACACCGTAGTGCTTCCAAGTTCTGAGGTTCTCAGGGGTGATCGAGTCGTTACTCTTGAATTCTTCGTCTGAGATCATGACCGGTGCGAGAACCTTGCCTTCAGTAACCTTGTCGCCGTTGTAGCTATCGTAGCTACTGCAATATTCAATTGTGATTTTTGCCATAACTGGTTTCCTCCATGGATTTGTGCGGAGGAAACCGCTGTATGGCGTGTGTTAAGTTGTGTCTTCAATCGGCCATTCATAGGAATCCTCCTATTTGTCTGAATGGCCAGTTGCCCTATAGACTGGACCGAGTTACGTGTTGCTCCCATCAGTTGGCTTTCGGGCGCTGACTTGATCAGGGCCAGCTCACTTTCTGATGGGTTGGTATCGCAGACAAGACACTACTAATCGCTGAAATATTTCTTCGTTTACGAACAAAAAATTGATTTTTGCGAACGATTGTGATATAGTGTTCTATGTGTTACTGCATCTTCTCGGTGAAAGCTTTTTCTGTAAAGAAAAGCATTCAGATGATGCGGTACTGAATACACAGCTTGCCTTTGAATAAGTTCAGTATATTTGAATGAGAAAAAATACGTCGCACGTTGCGCTACGTGATGCTACGTTCCAATGTGACGCCGGGGGAGGTGTGATACGTGTTATTTGCTGAATTTGCAAGGAGATTAAAAGATATTATCTCGGGCTTGAATTCTGGCAAGGGCGGAGATTTTGCTAAAGAGTTGTTCAAGAATATCTTGGATATTGGTGATAATGAATTTGATTTGGACAATGACATTTCACCGTCGGCGTATCGCGCTTATTTTCGTGGTGACCGGGATCTGACACGCCTGGCGCCTAAAATCAGAAAATATGTTGAACCTGAGTTGTTTGTTACATATATCAATGGCCTGGGTGAAGATGTCCAGCATGATATTTTTAAGGAGTTTGCAGCTGACTGCCCGGGTATGACAGAGTGGAATATTCCGGAAAAAATAGCTGAGTTATTTAAGAAGATTATTGTTGAAGCATGTCCGGTTAAGAAAAAAACAAAAGCAAAGGCGATTGCTAAAGAGGAACCTGTAGTTGAAGAGGATTTTGCTTTGCTGAATGAGTGTGGGAACAAGTGCCCGTTGTGTAAGGCAAAATTGACCGAAACCAAGAAGGGAGTTCCAATAAGGAAGTTTGATAGGGTATACATACTTCCTCTCAATCTTGACAGCGCTGAAAGAGTTGCATTTGAAGATTTGGAAGAACCACCTGAAGATTTACACAGTCTTGATAATCAGGCGGTTCTTTGTAAAAAGTGTGCAGCGGTATATTCGGTTGACACTGAACCTTCAGAGTATGCTGATCTTATGAGGAAGAAGAGAACGCTTGCCTATATAGCAGAATTAGATTCTGAAGCCTATGACATCAATGCTGAGAGAGGCATTGATTATATTCTTGATGCACTTTCAGGACTTAAATCGATTCCTCAAAAAGAGGACAAAACAAAATGGGAAGCGTTTAGGGTTGATCGGAAGATCCCTGATAATTTGATGCTTCAGGACACAGCAACAGATTTTGTTCTGAAGTATTACAGGTATATTGAAAAGCAATATAAGCTGAGAGAACGAGAAGGAAAGCTGAGATTTAGGAAAGTAAAGAATGAAATCAGCCAATGTTTTGAATTGTATGACGAAGCGGATCTTTCTCAGGAAGAGATATTTGACAGATTAGTTGGCTGGTTAAAAGATAAAACGAATTGTGATGACGACATAGCATGTATAGCTATGGTCTCATTCTTTGTACAGAATTGTGAGGTGTTCAGGGATGAAACTTCCGAATAAAGTAATTACATATAAGGAGAGTCTTCTGGCAAAATTCCCGATAATCCTTTCGATTGTGAAAGACCAGGAAATAGCTGTAGATTTGCTATATAAGAAGGTGAAATCCAAGGTTGATGATATTGGTGAGTTTATGGAAATCATGGACTGTCTGTATGCTCTTGGTAAGATTGAATTGGATGTTAAGAAGGGAGTGATACGCTATGTTGCTTGAAATTCGATGTAAAGAATTCAAGGATGAGGACAATGTGCGTGAACCCATCGTTTTTCATCCAGGACTTAATACCATTATGGGTGCATCACGTGCATCAAATTCAATTGGCAAAACAACTTTTCTACTTGTTATAGACTTCGTATTCGGTGGAAGAGATTATGTTATGCTCAACAATGATGTTACTAAAAATGTAGGTGAGCATTCGGTGGAATTTGCTTTTAAATTTGGAGAAGATATCTATCGCTTTTCCAGATCCACCAATGACTTAAACTATGTATATGAATGCGATGAAAACTTTCAGCCGAAGCCGGATTCGAGGATGTATATAGATACGTATTGTGAATTTTTAGCCAAACAATATGGGATGGATAATTTGACAGCCACATTCAGAGAGTTGGTAAGTGGGTATTTTCGTATTTACGGACGCAACAATTATGATGAAAGGCATCCACTGAGGGCTCATGGTAACGATACGATGGAAGCTGGAATCAGAAGGCTGTTACAATTGTATGGGAAATATGGTGCAATTGGAGATTTGGCAGGTTTATATGAGGCTGCACAAGAAAAAGAAACGACACATAAAAATGCACTAAAGCATCAGTATATCCGAGGAGTTACTAATGCGTCGGATTATGAAGCAAATAAGAAGATAATTGCGGAACTTTAGGAAAGAAAAGAAAAACTTGCCAGCGACATTGCGGAAGGATTGCTTGATCTGGATTCGTTGCAAGCGACAAGACTTTCAGATTTAAAGAAGAAGCTGGCTGGTCTTCGAAGACAACGCGGAAAGCTACGTTTACAAATTCGCGCAATGGAATCTGACATGGAGATGGACGAGTCAAGCTTTAAGCGTGACTATGGGGAGTTGACTGAGTTTTTCCCGGAGGTTGATATCAAACATATCGAAGAAATCGATGCATTTCATCGTCAGCTAAAAAGCGTCCTGAAATCTCAGTACAAGGATAATCAGAAGAAGCTGAATGACGCTCTGGAATTATTGGATATGCAGATTAGTGTTCTTGAAAGAGAAGTTTCAGACATAAATGATGAGCCGCATCTTACAAAAGCTGTTCTTGATGATTATGCAAGTCTTGATCGTGAGATGAAGAATCTTCGTGATGCGAATGAATATTATGAGAGCCATAAGGTATTGCATCAAATAACGGCGGATCTCCAGGTGAGACTTGATAAACTGGTCAATGAAACAACTGCAGAATTACAAACGGACATTAATATTGGATTGAGAGATCTGAATAAAAAAGTATGTGAGCCAGGAGTATCAGCTCCAAGGCTTACCATAAATGGGGCAAAAACATATACCTACTCGATAAAAAATGATACAGGTACTGGATCTCAGACGAGAGGAATGTTATTGTTTGACCTGTTGTCACTTGAAAATACAAATCTGCCAGCGGTTATTGAGGACTCAATGAGCCTGAAGCAAGTTGAGGATCAGGTAATCCTGAATATATTTGAATTGTTTAATAAATCTAAAAAACAGGTGTTTGTAACTATTGACAAAGGCGAGTCTTATTCAGTGGATCAAACAATTCCAGAGATTCTGGAAAAGACTACTGTGTTAGAATTGTCCGCTGGCCATGAATTGTATGGAAGATCTTGGAATAAAGAAGAGAGTAAAGAAGATAAGAAATGATGGAGGTGTGAGAATGCGCTTTAGCTACAATCGACTTTGGAAGTTATTGATCGATAAGAACATTAACAAGCAGAAATTAAAGGAGCTTAGTGGCATCAGTTCTGCTTCTGTAGCTAAGCTCAGAAAAGGGCAGAATGTAACCACAAATGTTTTGCTCAATATCTGCAACGCGCTTGACTGTAATGTTGAAGACATTATGGAATTTGTGAAGGATGAGGATCCTGAGGAATAAGTCCGTTTTTTAGGACAGCGTGTTTGTTATGATACGATTGGCGGATGCCAAGTCGTGTTTACTTGTAATGGAAATCAGAGTAAATCGATGACAAGGAAGGAGGTCAGTGCCTGTGGAGATATTTGATAACATCACCAAAGTGGTACGTGATGACCTAAAAGAGAAGATAAAACCCAGAAGTAAAGTCTCCATTGCGGCGGCCTGCTTTTCTATGTACGCATATAAGGAACTGAAGAGCCAGCTGGAAAAGGTGGATGAGTTCCGCTTTATTTTCACGTCTCCTACATTCATAAAGGAAAAAGCTGAGAAGCAGAAGAGAGAATTTTACATTCCACGTCTCAGTCGTGAGAATAGCTTGTATGGTACTGAATTTGAGATAAAACTGCGTAATGAAATGACGCAGAAGGCAATCGCCAGGGAGTGCGCTGAGTGGATTCGGAAGAAGGCGACATTTAAATCAAATGTCACCGGGGAGAATATGGGTGGATTCATGACAGTAGATTCTTCTGTGGAGCAGACGGCGTATATGCCTATCAATGGCTTTACGACCGTTGACATCGGATGCGAGCGTGGAAATAACAGCTATAACATGGTAAACAGCATGGAGGCGCCGTTTTCCACTCAGTATATGCAGCTGTTTGAAACATTATGGAATGACAAAGACAAGATGCAGGATGTTACGGAGATGATCATCTCCAATATCAGCACTGCATATAATGAGAATTCTCCGGAGTTCATCTATTTCATGACGCTGTATAACGTATTCAGTGAGTTCCTGGACGATATCTCTGAGGATGTGCTACCGAACGAAGCGACCGGCTTTAGGCAGAGCAAGATCTGGGATATGCTGTATGATTTTCAGCGGGATGCAGTACTTGCAATCATTAATAAGCTGGAAAAGTACAATGGCTGCATCCTAGCCGACAGCGTAGGTCTTGGTAAGACGTTTACAGCTCTGGCTGTTATCAAGTATTACGAAAACAGGAACAAGACAGTTCTGGTGCTTTGTCCGAAGAAGCTTTCTGAGAACTGGAATACATACAAGGACAACTACGTCAATAATCCAATTGCATCTGACCGGTTGAATTATGATGTTCTTTTCTATACGGATCTGTCGCGTAATGGCGGCGTTTCCAATGGACTTGATCTGGATCGACTCAACTGGGGCAACTACGATCTGGTCGTGATCGACGAATCGCATAACTTCCGCAATGGTGCCGGTACTCATGCTAACACTCAGGAGAACCGTTATGTGAAGTTGATGGATAAGGTAATCCGTGCTGGTGTAAAGACGAAGGTTCTAATGCTTTCCGCCACACCGGTTAATAACAGATTTACAGACCTTAAGAATCAGCTGGCACTTGCCTATGAAGGCAATTCTGAGTTTATCAATGAACAATTAGACACAAAGAAGCCGATTGAAGAGATATTCCGCCAGGCACAGAAGGCATTCAATGCCTGGAGCAAATTGGAGCCGGAAGCCAGAACAACGGATGCGCTGCTGCGAACACTGGATTTTGATTTCTTTGAGGTCTTGGACAGCGTAACGATCGCACGATCCAGAAGACACATTGAGAAGTATTACAACACGGAAGAGATTGGAAAATTCCCAGAAAGGCTGAAGCCCATATCAAAGAGGCCAAGTCTGACGGATTTGGATAACGCAATTAACTATAACCAGATATATGAACAGCTGATGCAATTGACGCTGTGCATCTATACGCCATCAAACTACATCTTCCCAAGCAAAATGTCGAAGTATGTGGATCTGACTCACAACAAGGGCAATAACTTGACTCAGAAGGGTCGTGAGCAGGGTATCCAGCGATTGATGAGCATCAATCTTTTGAAACGATTGGAAAGCTCTGTGTATTCCTTCAACCTGACGCTTGGAAGAATCCGTGATCTGATCCAGGGTACCATTGATGCCATTACACAGTTTGAAAAGTATGGCAAAGCGGACCTAGACATGTACGAAGCCAACGACAACGACTTCGACATGGAAGATGGTAATACTGATTTCTTCACGGTCGGTAAGAAGGTAAAAATAGATCTTGCGGATATGGACTATAAGACTTGGAGGGCGGAGCTTCAGCATGATGCTGATACTCTGGAACTCCTTACCCTTATGGTTGCCGATATTACACCGGAACATGACCTGAAGCTTAAGACTCTTTTCAAACTTCTGGATGAAAAGATGGCGAATCCTATCAATGAAGGAAACAAGAAGGTGCTGATCTTCTCGGCATTCTCTGATACAGCAGAGTACCTTTATGATCAGGTGGCCAGTTACATGAAGACTCATTATGGACTAGATACGGCGGTCATTACCGGAACGATTGAGGGCAGAACGACCATAAAAGGACTGAAGGCAACACTGAATAATGTGCTGACCTGCTTCTCACCGATATCCAAGAGCAGGGACGTTCTGATGCCAGGCAGTACAAAAGAAATCGATGTTCTGATTGCTACTGACTGTATTTCTGAAGGTCAGAACCTGCAGGATTGCGATTATCTGGTGAACTATGATATTCACTGGAATCCGGTGCGTATTATTCAGAGGTTTGGTCGTATCGACCGTATCGGCAGCAGGAACCAGTATATTCAGCTGGTGAACTTTTGGCCGGATATGACGTTGGATGACTATATCAACCTGAAATCCCGTGTAGAGACAAGGATGAAGATATCCGTCATGACTTCTACCGGTGATGATGACTTGATCAATCCGGAAGAGAAAGGGGATCTTGAATACAGAAAGCAGCAATTGAAGCGGCTTCAGGATGAAGTGGTGGATATTGAGGATATGTCTACCGGTATATCAATCATGGATCTGGGACTAAACGAATTCCGTCTGGATCTGCTGGAATATATAAAGACACATGAGGACTTGGCAAAGAAACCAAAAGGCCTACATGCAGTGGTACCTGCAACAGAAGAGAATCCGGAAGGAGTGATCTTTGTTCTCCGGAATATCAACAACAATATCAATATCGATAACCAGAACAGGATTCATCCGTTCTATATGGTTTATATTGGAATCGATGGAGCGGTAGTCTGCGACTATCTGAACCCGAAGAAGCTGCTGGATACGGTGCGTCTGCTTTGCCGTGGTAAATCTGAACCTGTATTGGAGCTTTGTGAGAAATTCAATAAAGAAACAGATGATGGACGTGACATGGAAGAGGTATCACAGCTTCTTTCAGATGCTATCAATTCTATTATCGATGTAAAGGAAGAGAGCGATATTGACAGTCTGTTCTCCGCCGGAGGTACTTCGGCGTTGATGTCTGAGATCAATGGGCTGGACGATTTTGAATTAATCTGCTTCCTGGTGGTGAAATGAGGTGCTTAAGTGATTGGATTACCAAAAAGCACGGAGTTTAACCGGCGAATACCAAAGCAGAAATTTTATGAAAACCTGACGGTATCGCCTGCGTTAAAGAGAGTGTTTGTAGATCAGATAAAAGTGATCTTTTGGAGAAATAAAATCGCCGCTACCACAATGAATCTGGCAGCAGGTGAGATGGTAACAGAGATTGAGATATTTGAGGTAAAGCTGGCAGAACCAAAACTTGATGAAACAGTTCTCCGTCAAATTGATAAGGAGATACCATATCACATCATATTTTTATTGGAGTGTGATGGAAAGTATCAAGCTTGGACAGCATACAAGGAAGCGGCGGCATCAGGGAATAATGCATTCAAGGTTGGAACCTATTATCATACGGACTGGTTGGGAGAGAATGAACTGCCGCTAAAGATTGATGGTCTGAGCATTGATAAGGTTTATGAGAATTTTGTCCGGCAAATCGCAGGAGATGTGCTACAGGCCGAAAAACAGGAAAGCTTGAAGGACTCAGTTGACCGCGATAACAGACGGCAGGAGTTACAGAAACAGATAGCCGCTTTACAACTAAAAGTCCGGAGAGAAAAACAATTAAACAAACAAGTGCAGCTTAATACAGAGCTGAAGAAACTAAAAAAAGAACTGGAGGATCTCTAAAATGGAAAAAATGAGAATGGAATCGTTGGATATGGCAAAGCAGAATGTGGATAAGATTGCAGCCTTGTTCCCAAACTGTATTACTGAAGCTTTGGATGAAGAAAAGAGTACTCCAGAGGAAAAAGTATACAAGAAGGTTGTGAACTTTGAAGTGCTTCGACAAATGCTTTCAAAAGAAGTTCTTGACGGCGATGAATCATATGATTTTACTTGGGTTGGGAAGAAAGCTGCAATCGTTGAGACGAATAGAGCTATAAGAAAAACACTTCGTCCTTGTATGGAAAAGAGTGTGGATTGGGATCATACAGAAAATTTGTATATTGAAGGGGATAACCTCGAAGTGTTGAAATTACTTCAGGAAAGCTACCTTGGTGTCATAAAGATGATTTATATAGATCCTCCTTACAATACGGGACATGATTTTGTATATCCGGATTCGTTCATTATGGATAACGAGGATTACAACGAAGGTACAGGATATTTTGATGAGGAAGGAAATGTGAATTTCAGCCGTGAGAATAATGTATCTGCGGGAAAATATCATTCAGATTGGTGCTCGATGATTTATTCAAGATTGATACTTGCCAGAAATCTGCTTTCCGATGATGGGTTTATTGCTATCAGTATTGGAGAGGAAGAATCATATAATTTGAGAAAGATTTGTAATGAGATATTTGGGGAGGCAAATTTTAGGAATATATTGGCGGTTAGACGCTATGACAAAAATCTGAACCTTCAATTTGCCTCGAATGGTTTGAGCACTATGAATGTTGGCCTTGAGTACATTCTGATTTATTCCAAGAATCCGACTTCCAAAATGACGGCAGTTTACAGGGAGTCATCTGATGAAAGAAGTCAGCAAGGCTACTGGAAAGGCTTTTGGAACAATGCAGATAGACCGACCATGAGGTACGATGTTTTAGGTGTTCTTCCAACAGAAGGCCAATGGAAATGGAAGAAAGAAGTGGCGGATGAGGCTGTTGCAAATTATAAAGAATACGAAGAAAAATATGCTTCTCAGATGTCGCTAGAAGAATACTGGAAAAAGACAGGAAAATGCAAAAGATTTTTGCGACGTAATCTTTCTGGAACTGGTAAGAATTTAGGAGTAGAGCATTGGGTAGCTCCGGCAGAAGGAATATTGAGAAGTAGTAATTGGTCAGATTATCTCGTATCTAAACCCGCTGGAATGGATATAAAATTTGATAGTCCTAAAAATCCAGATGTAATTGCGGAGATTATTGAGCTTTTTGGAGTGAACGACGGTGATATTGTGCTCGATTTCTTTTCAGGATCAGCAACTACAGCAGATGCTGTCATTCAGAAAAATGCAAAAGATAATAAGCGAAGGAAATTCATAATGGTTCAGATTGCTGAGACATGTAATGAGAAGAGTGAAGCATATAAAGCTGGTTACAAAACAATTTGTGAAATAGGTGAGGAACGTATACGTAGAGCTGGACAAAGAATAAAGGAAGAAAATCCATTGATGGCAACAGAAATTGATACAGGATTTAGAGTGTTCATGCTTGATGATAGTAATATGAATGATGTTTATTATTCAGCGGCTGATTATACTCAGGATTTGCTTACGTTGCTTGAATCAAACGTTAAGTCTGATAGAACTGATATGGATCTTCTTTTTGGTTGCTTATTAGAGTGGGGGTTGCCACTTTCTATGCCTTATACTTCAGAAGATATAGATGGTTTTAAGGTTCATACCTATAACGACGGCGATCTAATTGCATGTTTTGATGAAGGAATCTCCGATTCTGTAGTTAAAACGATTGCAAAGCGTCAACCGCTTCGTGCAGTATTCCGTGATAGTAGTTTTAATGGAAGCCCAGCAAAAATCAATGTTGGCGAAATCTTTAAGATGCTGGCTCCAGATACACGAGTAAAAGTCATCTAAGGGGGCATTTTATATGAAGATACAGTATAAGCACCAAAAATTTCAGGCTGATGCCGCTAAGGCAGTGGTTGATGTCTTTGCGGGACAGCCATATCTGACACCAACATATATGATGGACAGGGGATCTGGATATATTCAGCAGAGCCTTACAGATGATGTTGATTTTACAGGATGGAGTAATCAGAAAATTGTTCCAGAATTGAATGATCAGTTGATACTGGAACATCTGCAGAAGATTCAGCGTGCAAATCAGATATCACCATCAAAGAAACTGGAAGGACGTAGTGAAGGATTCAACCTCACTATCGAAATGGAGACCGGCGTTGGAAAAACATATACATACATAAAAACAATGTACGAACTCAACAGAGCTTACGGTTGGAGTAAGTTCATCATCGTTGTTCCGAGCATAGCTATCCGCGAGGGCGTGTATAAATCATTTGAGATGACTCAGGAACATTTTGCAGAAGAGTATGGAAAGAAGATCCGTTTTTTTGTATATAACTCTGCGCAGCTTACGGAAATCGATCGCTTTGCATCAGATAGCTCCATCAATGTAATGATCATCAATTCACAGGCGTTCAATGCGAAAGGCAAGGATGCAAGAAGAATTTACATGAAACTGGATGAATTCCGTTCACGTAGACCAATTGATATCATTGCCAAAACAAATCCGATCATGATTATAGATGAGCCTCAGTCGGTAGAGGGTAAGCAGACTAAGGAGAATTTAAAGCAGTTTAATCCAATGCTTACGCTCAGATATTCTGCAACTCATAAGAGCGACAGCATCTATAACATGGTTTATCGCCTGGATGCCTTGGAGGCATATAACAAGCGTCTGGTCAAGAAGATTGCTGTTAAGGGTATTACAGAGACTGGCAGCACCGCTACAGACAGTTATCTTTACCTTGAAAGCATAAATCTTTCAAAAGGTGATCCAACAGCCACTCTTCAGTTTGAGATGAAGATGGCCAGTGGTCAGCCTAAGAAAAAGAGTAAGATCGTTAGAGAGGGTGATAATCTTTATGATTATTCCAATGGTCTTGAAGAGTATAAGAATGGATTTGTTGTCAGTCACATTGATGGGCGTGATGATTCTGTTGAATTCATCAATGGTATCAAGATTTATGCTGGTGATGTAGTCGGCGCTGTGGACGAAGATCAGCTCCGAAGGATCCAGATCAGAGAGACAATTCTTTCTCATCTGCAGAGGGAACGTCAGCTATTCTATAAGGGAATAAAAGTATTGTCTTTGTTCTTTATTGATGAGGTTGCAAATTATCGAGAGTATGATTCTGCAAACCAGCCTATGAATGGTAAATATGCAACCATGTTTGAGGAAGAATATGAGGACATCTTAAGTAACTGGCAGATGACTTTGGGAGAAGACGATTATTTACAGTATTTGAAAGCAATTCCGGCAGCAAAGACTCATGCGGGATATTTTTCTGTAGATGGCAAAGGAAAGATGATTAACTCTAAGGTCGGAAGAAAAGAGACTACTTCTGATGATGTTAGTGCATATGAGTTGATCATGAAGAATAAAGAGCTTTTGTTGGATAGAGATCCTAAGAAGTCTCCGGTAAGATTTATTTTTTCACATTCCGCATTACGTGAAGGGTGGGACAATCCGAACGTGTTCCAGATCTGTACACTGAAGCAGAGCAGCAGCGATGTTCGTAAACGCCAGGAGGTTGGTCGTGGACTTCGTCTGTGCGTAAACCAGAATGGTGAGCGTATGGATATCAATGCTCTCGGAAATGATGTTCATAACGTTAATGTTCTGACTGTAATTGCCAGTGAAAGTTATGATTCCTTTGCAAAGGGGTTGCAGTCTGAAATGGCTGAGGCGGTTGCTGACAGACCTAAGAAGGTTACCCAAGAGCTCTTTGTTGATCATATCGTAAAGGATGATAAGGGTAACGAATTTGTTATCACAAGGGACGTTGCATCGGCTATACATTTTGATCTGATTGTAAATGGATATATCAATAAGATCGGAGAGCTTACAGATAAATACTATGAAGATAAAGCAAATGGCGAGATTAAGATTGCCGATGAAGCGAAGGAGTTCGCTTCAGATGTAATTGGAATCATTGATTCTATTTATGACAGTAAAGCTATGCAGCCGGAGAATGCACGCAGTAATAATGTGGAACTGCAAGTGGATGACGAAAAGCTTAACAGTAAAGAGTTCAAAGCATTATGGTCGAAAATCAATGCGAAGTCTGTTTATGTTGTGGATTTCGATACAGATGAGCTGATCAAGAAGTCGATTGCATCGCTGGATTCCAAACTCCGTGTTGCAAAGATTTATTTCAAAGTCGAGACTGGTGCAATGGATACTATCAAGTCAAAAGAAGACTTAGTGGCAGGAGCCTTTTTTGTGAAAGAAGAATCCGGAAGTTATGGCGTAAGAGTTGCTGCTAACTCTAATGTAAAATACGACCTTATCGGAAAACTGGTAGATGAAACAGGTCTAACACGTAAGACGATTATTGCAATTCTTCAGGGGATTCAGCCGTTTGTATTCGAACAATTCAAGGATAATCCGGAGGAATTCATAACGAAGGCAGCACAACTGATTAATGATCAGAAGGCTACGGCGATTGTCGAACATATTACATATGATATTCTCGATGAACAGTATGGAACGGACATTTTTACTGATCCGACAATCAAGGGTAAATTAGGTGTAAACGCGATGAAGGCTAAGAAACATCTGTATGATCATATCATATATGATTCTTCTAATGAGCGTGATTTTGCATCTGATTTGGATACCAATACAAATGTTGCTGTGTATGTTAAGCTCCCTGACGGGTTTTATATCTCAACACCTGTTGGACATTATAACCCTGACTGGGCAATTGCCTTCTATGAGGGCAGCGTGAAACATATATATTTTGTGGCAGAAACAAAAGGTTCCATGAATTCGATGCAATTAAGACTTGTAGAAGAATCGAAGATTCATTGTGCAAGGGAACATTTCAAAGCAATCTCCGGAGAAAATGTTGTTTATGATGTGGTGGATAGTTATTCATCGCTTATGGAAAAAGTTATGAAATAGGGGAGGACGTCATCTTGTTTAATCTTGTATGGGGTAAGGCACAACAATTATGCTTTGCAGATGATCATGAATACTACAGAACTCTTGGGAGCCTTTGTAGAGGGGATTCGTATACTATAACTTTTGAAACCAATTCCGAAACAGAGTCTTGGGGAGATGCTTTTAGGATTAAATGTTTGAGACCAGACAGTCAAACGCCAGATGCATTTATTGATGCAATGAGGACAGCAAGAAGAATTAACTGTAATGATTATGTGCAAAATTTATATGAATATCACGATTTCGATTTTGACGTTGGGAATAAGGTTTTAATTGGGAATTATAATAAAGTCAAAAAGACGGTTCCAACATCGTTTCATTATGATTTTGATGAAGGCTATAATCTGCGATTCACCAGATATGAAAAAAGAAATCGAGATAAAAAAAGAGTATAAGGGTTTCAACATCGATAAAAATCGATACTGAGAAAAAAACTGCACAACCAGATAGAAAAATATATCCTATTATTCAGAAGGAAACCAAACCAGCGCCTGTTCCTGTTGTAGTACATGTAGGAGAGACTATTATTCATAAGTCTTTTGGTGTTGGGAAAGTCATTTCTGCAGATGGTAAGTATATAAAAGTGACTTTTGATAATTCAGGTGAAAAAACATTTGCGAATCCAGGCGCTTTTGAAGGCGGTTTTATAAAAAGGTTAAAGCATCATATTTTGAGGGTACAGATGAAGCGAGTTCAGTCAATAACATTTGAGAATAATGGTAAATTATCAAATACGATAGATAGGGATACTTTTACATGTATAGAGCTAAATATCCCCAATAAAGGGGAGTGGATGAAACGTGTTTCTGCGTATGCAGAAGGAATAATGAAAAACCTCAATAGAGGACAAGCAAACACTTCGCAGCAAAGAAGCATGAGTACTGTCGAGATTGATAATTTATCTGGTCTAATTGCAGAAAATGCTTGCGATACCGTTCTGCGATGGCAATTCGGAGATGAAAGTATAATAAAGCCAGCTTCAGATAGTTCCTTTAACCAGATTGATATAGAGTTGATTACAGGTAAAACCATCGAAGTAAGATCTTCGTGTGTGAGAAATGGAATAGATTTTGCGGTATTTGCTAAAGATGTTTCTAATAAAGCTCATAATCAGCAGTATTTTGATGTGATTGGACCATACTCAAACGGGTATAAGCCGGGAGAGCACCTAAAGGATTACTATATGAGAGTGTTATATTGGTGTGAAAAAAAGAACTTTATGACACTACTTGAAAGACCGACATTACAAATGTTTATCACTGGCGGTGCCACTAAGGCAATGATGCTAGATCCAAATATTTATCAAAATAAGCATTTGGTGCCGGCTGGAGGACAAGTGCAAGTGGAATCGGATTATAGAGTGATACCTTTGGGAAAAAGCTTAGATGCAGCACAGTTCTTTGATTTATTAGCAAGAGAAAATGGATTAATTGGCCGGCATGACATAAGTAGACTATAGTATGTCGGTGCAAGTGAGATGTAGTTTAGGAGGTGGCTTATGGCGATGCACATGAGCTTAAGGCTGGCCTGGCATGATCAAGGCTGGAATGGACATATTTGTGAAAATCCATGCAATAATCCATATTGTGTGGGAGCACATTCATATCTGGGGGATTTGATTGCAACAAAAAGGGATCTCGAATTAGAAAAGAGCCATTGTGGAGAATCTGCTGGTAAATATCCATGTCAGATAGCGTGTGGGTTAAGTATTAATGCTTTTGGCAAGGAAACAGTGCAGACTCGTGTGGATCCTCCTGACTGGTGGGGGGATGGTAATGCAGATCCGGTAACCCTGACACTTCCACCGGCTACCGCTTGTACATGGTGCTATGAAGCTATGTATAAGAAAGATGTTTCACCAGAAGCTGGCAGCACCCAGACATATGATTATAACAAGCGATTTAACAACGCCAAGGAGTATTTCGAACAGTTTGATGAAGGGAAATCATTTGTTTTCTATTATGCAGGTTACAGTAATCCTTTTTCAGAAGGTGAAGAGGAAAACTATGTCATAGTAGGTGTTTCCAGGCTGAAGAAGATAGATAGTTTTCATTTCTATGAAAATACTACTGAGGATATCAAAAGGAAATATGGCGGAGGTTTTGCTTGGCAAAAGCCTGTAACATCCAACTATCCAGAAGAAGGGTTTTGTATTCCTTACTGGAAATACTTACATGATGACGAACTATCCGAACGTCTTGTAATAAAACCGCTTAATAGAACCCCTTTTAAGTATGGTAGTCGCGAAGTAACGAATGATGATGCAATTGAAGTCATTCATCAAATGCTGGAGACGATTGATTTTCTGATAGAAATCGGGGATGATACCGAAGACTGGAGCAAGCGAAAAGATTGGCTTAGTTCCGTACTCAATGAATTATGGAAGGCCAGAGGACCGTTTCCTGGGATGGGTTCTGTCCTTGAAGCCTTACAGCTGCCGGAATTGATAAAGCCATTTCTTGACATAACAAATGATGCTGGCAGGAAAGACTTCTACAGACAACTGGAAGATTTATTAAACGGTGATTCTAATACTATTGCTGGATTAGAATACAGTGACAAAGACCTAAAGATAGTACGCCGGCAGTTCCAAATGAAGGAAGATGAAGAAAAAGAGCTTCTGCTGCATTTGCTTCCAAGATTTGATTTAACTGCTAAGCAGGTGAGGGGAATAATATCAGAGAATCGCGAAGATGTATCAATTACTGCCTCCATCAGCGAACTGGTGGAGAATCCTTATATTATTTTTGAACAATATATTGGCGAGGATTCTGACGACACGATTCCGTTTTATAAGATTGATAATGGTATTATTCCGTCACCTGAATACGGATTGGAAGAAATCATCGATGTGGGATCCACAGAGCGATTACGTGCTCTCTGTGTTGATGAACTAAATAGAATTCCGGCCCATTCTTTTGGCAAAGCAGAAACATTGTTAAAGTCGATCAATGCCAGACTGGATAGAATGCCAGAATGGAAGCGGTATGTCTATTCACTGAAGAACTTTAATGTTGAGAAAAATATTCTGAACGGCGGTCTCTTTATGAGACAAGATGAGGATAAGAATCTTTATCTTTATATTCGGAGTGTCTATGAGGATGAGCGGACAGTTGAGGAGGTGTTCAGATCCTTAGCTGATCGCACAGACATTGAACTTAAGATACCGATTTCACCTGAAAAGTTTAAGAAGAATCTGAAGAATGAAAGCTCAAAACTGCTTGATAAAGAAGAAACAGCAGAAAAGTATGAGTTCATTCTGGATAGACAGGCTGAAGTATGCATGCAGATATTCAGGAAGCCTATCTGTGTTTTATCCGGTGCCGCAGGTACTGGTAAGACAACGGTAATAAAGGCGATTCTCGATAATATTGAGAGAGTGCATGGTGCCGGAACCAGCTTTTTGCTTATGGCACCAACAGGAAAAGCAGCCGAGAGAATTAAGGTTCAGACAGGTAAGCCATCATCGACAATCCATTCTTTCCTAGCAAAGAATGGGTGGCTGAATAAAAATATGACGATGAAGAGATCTGGCGGAAAAAAGAGCCAGGACGTAAACACGCTTATTCTTGATGAATGCTCCATGATAGATTTGAATCTGTTCGCAACACTCGTAAGAGCAATAAATTGGAATAGCGTGCAGAGACTTATATTGGTTGGTGATCCCAATCAGCTCCCGCCTATCGGAAGAGGTAAGGTTTTTGCTGATGCTATTGAGTGGTTAAAGAATAGTGGAGAGTATGCTGAAAGTGTCGGTGTTCTCACAGAGAATATCAGGCAATTGGTTAATACAGCAGAGGGAAATGGCACAGGCATTCTGGATCTGGCTAATGTCTTTATCCAGGAAAAACAAACTGCCGGAGATGATGCGGATGCCGCCACAAGACATAAACTGGAAAAGGAAGCTATCTTCACTAAAGTTCTTGAACATGGTAATGATGATGTAGATAAGGATTTGAGTGTTTACTTCTGGCAAGAGCAGGAGGATCTTGAAAAGCTGTTAAAGGATAGGCTTGTAACTGATATGCAGGCACTAACGGGCAAGAATGCTGAGACGGAAAGAGAACTGCATGATCTTTGGACTGAGGCGATAAAAGATGCTCCGGAGCGATTCCAGATTATTTCTCCATATAGGGGAGAGTTTTACGGAACGATGTCCATCAATACTTTTATGCAGAGTACTTTTAACGGATATTGGAGCCGGCGTTTATCTGTCGATGGTATTGGTTTGTATGATAAGGTTATTCAGATTCGTAACAGGCCTGCATCTGATAAGGCATATGTCTACGATTGGAGTATGCGGAAGCCGGGAAGACAAGAGGTCTATAACGGAGAGATTGCAACAGTATCTCCTATGGCTTATGAAGCGAAGAAAATATCATGGATGACAAATATCCAGCACTTTCAGTGTAAATTTTCTGGAAAAACGAGATTGAACTATAGTTATAACTATGGAAAGTTCCTTGGCAAAGATGAGAAAGGTTATGGGATACCTGATCAGAATGTGACCGACAATCTTGAATTGGCATACGCGATTAGTGTTCATAAATCTCAGGGCTCCGAGTTCGACTATGTTTACATTGTGATTCCAAAGCGCGAAAGCCATTTGCTAACGATGGAGCTACTTTATACTGCTCTGACAAGAGCCCAGCGGCATGTGACAGTATTTCTTCAGCAGGATATCAGTACATTGACGACAATGAGTCATGTAGAAAAATCAGCTGTAAGAAAAATCAATTCTTCCGTATTTGATTTCAAGCCATTACCGGATGAGTTACTGTACAGTGGCGACTGGTATAAGGAAGAAAAGAAATTGGCTACTTTGTCAGAATACTTCGTTAGGTCAAAATCCGAGGTTATTATTGCAAATATGCTGGTTTCAGAAGAGGTACCGTTTGTGTATGAAGAACCATTATATGCTAAAGACGGAACGATGTATTTACCTGATTTCACTGTAAAATTTAAGGGAGAGACATTCTACTGGGAGCATGTTGGACGCTTGGATTTACCGGGATACAAGGCACACTGGGAGAAAAAAGAGAAATGGTATGAGAAGAATTTCCCCGGAAAGCTGTTGACAACATATGAAGGTAAAGACCTATCTACAGCAGCAATGGAAATAATACAGCATCATAAGTAAAAGTGATAAGCGGCCTCCGGCGACGAACCGGGAGCCGCTATATTTGTGTCAATCTTTTTTATAAAAATTGGTCTCGTAGCCATCGGCACGGAGCAGGATGTCCGGCATCCAGTCCGGAGAGCGGCCCATCTGCTTACAGATCACATTCAGGTCAACATCAGGGCTGCATTCGATGATCAGTTCATCATGAACATGTCCTACGATGAAGCAGTGCCGGAGAGCTTTCATGGCGTTACAAAGAATATCCCTGCTGACTGCCTGAACGATATTCTCCACGAACTTCGGACCGTAGGATTCTATGCGTTCCCATTTCTTTGTTGATCCGACACCTTCATAGGTTACAGATTCACCACCGAACTGGTTCTCACCGATGCGAGGCTTCACGTAGGAGAGCAGGCGGCCTGATGGGAGCTTGATGAATAACATTCCACTCTTATAAAAGAACTTAATGCCACGTACTTCAGTCTGGATTCGTTGCGTGATGGTAGTTTTCACAGCACGGTCGATATCCCACCAGAAGGCTGTGATCATCGGATTAGATTCACGCCAGGAATTGACCAGCGGCTGAAGTTCATCTTCAGATAATCCCATTTCAAGAGCACCCATAGATTTCAGGGCACCGACGGATCCGCCGTATCCGAGAGCCAATTCTGCAATTTTTCCTTTCTGCCTCAGGTGACCATTGATCCCATGCTTTTCAACCGGAACGCCGAACATCTGGCTGGCAGAGGCACAGTAGATATCTTTTCCTTCTGCGAATACCTTGGAGCGCCAGGCCTCACCAGCGAGAAATGCCAGGACACGGGCTTCAATGGCGGAGAAGTCGGAGACGATGAATTTGTAGCCGTCCCTTGCGATGAAGGCTGTACGGATCAGTTGACTGAGTTCATCCGGGATGTCATCATAAAGAAGTTGCATAGTATCGTAATCACTGCTTCGGACTATGGCTCTGGCTTCGGCCAGGTCATTCATGTGATTTTGCGGAAGGTTCTGCAACTGTATTAGCCTGCCAGCCCATCTGCCGGAACGATTGGCCCCGTAGAACTGGAACATACCGTGAGCTCTGCCGTCTTTGCAGACAGCATTCTGCATTGCCTGGTATTTCTTTACGGAAGATTTGGCAAGCTGCAAGCGGAGTGTAAGAGCTTCTTTGATATCTCCGTCGGTCTCCGGGAGCATATTCTTCACGTCTTTTTTCCCGAGTGATTCGGCTTCAATTCCACTATCAGAGAGCCATTCTTTCATCTGTACAACGCTGTTCGGATTATCCAACCCAGTAAGGTTCTGCATCTGCTGCATGAGCCCAGACTTGGATTTCTCATCAAAAGCTATAGCATTCTGAACCACAGCCATGTCAAGCATAATGCCTCTGTCGTTGATCTCCTGATCGAGATGGTATTCATTCCATACCTGTTCAGGTACCGGAAATTTAGCAAGGCGTTTCTGAATCGACATTTCTACTTCCACGTCACGCTGGTTATATTTCTTGAAGAGTTCCCACTTTTCCGGATCATGCTCCGGAAGGTTACGTGTGCGTCCACCATTGCTTTTGGTCGGTTTACAGGGACTGCAGAAGTAGCGAATCAGGTCTTTACCTTCCTTCAACTTTTGATCCTGAAGTTTCAGGACGGCACCGACACCTTCAAGCGAAAGTGGAAGTCCCATGTAAGCTGACCAAATCATGGAACATTTCCACGATGTCGGCTCAAGGTATTGACCAGCAGGATCCTCCGGTATGCTATAGCCGGTGAAATATTCGGGGTGGTGCCTCTTTAACCAGTTAGAAAGACATATGCGCTCGAATGCTGCATTAAACGCCCATTTTGTTACATTTTCATCAGATAATGCTGCAAGGATCTCATCCGGAATGGTATCTCCACAGGAAAGGTCATAAACTGTGACAAGGGATCCGTCGATTGAGACTCCGAAGAGCAGTATCTCAAAATTCCCAGATTCAGCGTACTTGTATGCTCCGCATTTGGAGATATCAATGTCGCTGTATGTCTCTAAGTCGATTGACATTTCTTTCATGATCATCATCCTTTACTGAAAACAGCGACGGCACTTGTTAGGTACCGCCGCCTTTGATTACTCTGTATCTTTTTCTTCCTGCTTCGGCTGGAACCATCTGCATTTCGGGAACATCCAGTGAAGGAATTTCTTTAAGAGCCCGAAGAGCCATTTCCAGATTGCTGCAAGTCCGCATCCCCAAAAGAAAATTGTGATTCCGAGTAGTGTACCTCTGATAGAGGCATCGATAAGTGAATTGATAAAATCCATAGTCATAGATTGTCACCTGCTTTCATAGATTGTCACAGGCAGCGGCAGTAAAGCCGCCACCTGCTTTGGTTGTTTGTTAGTCGAGGAAATCATCTTCATCGTCTGCTGTAGTGAAGTTATCTTCTGCACGACTCTTTCCACCGAGAGGTTCGCCATCGCGGATCTTCTGAAGGTTATTCGGACCGCAGGCGATACCCTTGTTGCCGTTGCTGTTGAAGGCGTACAGGTTGATGCTGGCTCTGCCGTAAACGCTGGAATACACTTCAGAGCGTTCAAGGATCGGCTGTCTGTCCGCATCCACGATGCCAGGAGCCGTAGCGCTGTTGGCATTGATGAAGTAGCTGTTCTTATAAGCCTCATCATCAGGTCTCTCCAGATCACCGTCACGAAGAGGTGTTTTGATTGCAGTAAGGGGAGGAACAGACTTGCCGTTACCCTTCAGCTTACTCTGGCCTTCTTCGTAGGCTGCCTGGATCGCCTCGTTGATCTTTGCGACGGTTGCGGTATCAGACTTCGGGATAATGAGGGAGACACTGTACTTCGGTGCTCCACCGTTGATTGACTTGGGATCCCATACGTTTGCGTAGGACTATCTGGTGTTCACACCTGTGATCATCTTTGTAGGAATAGAAACGTTCTTTGCCATGATTTTTTCCTCCTTATTCTTCGTCATTAAAATCATCTTTGGCTGTGTTCATTGCCGGTCGTTTATCAGATTCCGGCACAAGTGCTGGTTTGCCCTGCGGCTTTGTGATGAAGCCTGACAGGAGTTCGTTGAACTTCTTCTTACCGAGAAGAGAAGTCATTGCTGTGATTCCCAGAAGCTTCTTTTCGTAGGGATCGAAGCCTGCTTCAGTCACGACGTGCAAATTACGCCCAAAGGGGACACCCGTTCCGCCTAAGCGGAACGGCTATTCCGTTTTTAACGGTACGAAGTACCGCTATAGTTTAATATTTTAGTCTGTATTTCTCATATTCGCACCATTCATTTCCAGACGATAAGTATGGTGTTTGTCGGTAATTCTGGTAAGACATGCATCTGCATAGGTATTATCAGAGAACATATCAAACCATGAACTGACCGGGAACTGTGAAATGACTACTGTAGATTTCCGGCCATCTCTTGTGTCAAGAACTTCAAAGAGATCCCGACATTTATCAAGGTCTAAATCCATAAGGCCGAAATCATCAATGACGAGTAGATCAAGCTTTGTAAGCTTATTCAGATAATCCAGGTTTGTGGATTTGATGCGGGCCTGTTCCATTTCACTCATAAGAGTATTTGCCTTGATATATTTAACACTGTTAGACTGCCGCATGGCGGTGACACAAAATGCATTGATCAAGTATGTTTTGCCACTTGCGGAAGAACCAGTTACGATCAGGTTTTTCCCTTCCTCAATCCAGTGACAAGTGCTTAAGCGCTCTATAGTCTGGGTGTCCAGCTGGCGTTCGGGACGGTATATCGTTTCGTCCAGATCCGCCGTAGGGTATCTCAGGTGTGCTTCTTTCATAAGACGATTGAAACGTTTGTCGGCTCTGGATTGCCATTCTGAGTCAACCATGGCAGAGATACGCTCCATGAAAGTATTTAAATCTGCATTTGGATCCTTTAACTGTGCTGCCAATGTGTTTGCCATTTCAGGAACCCGGAAACTTTTCAGCCGGGTAATCAATATCTGTTCTTCAGGTGTTAATACCGCTTCGTTTTGGCTATTCATTTATATGCCTCCTTTCCACGGATATTTGAATGGGAAGGAAGTTTGCCGGATGAGGTGGCGGTGCCTGCAGCATGATTGTTCCGTACCATTCCGAGAACCTTTTTGAAATACGAGTATTTGCAGGCATTCGCTTCTACACATTTGTTAGCGGCTTCCTGAACCAGCCTGTGTGGAACATCCTTGCAGGAATGAAGTACGCCAGCGCAGCTGTTATAGGCCTGTTCTTCGTGTTTGGCACTGCGGAGTATCCTGTCTATAAGGGTAACCATTGAGTCCCCGTATACGGATGCCCAGCGGCGATAGTAAGCCCCGTCATGTAAGTTGACTTCTTTGTAATATAGATGTTTTTGAGGCATATGGCTGTCTTCGGTAATATACAGTGGAAAATCCCTGTATGATCTCGGATGTTTACAGATCAGACGGTTATATTCATCGCAGATACGGATTTCTGTCATTGTTGCCTTAAGAATTGCAGGCTTTCCAAGCCGGGTATACAATACAGAGTAGTAGTGGGCATCGTATTCAAGATGATAATTATCTGGAACTTTGAGGAAGTACTTGTAATCACAAAGCGTATAATTCTCGCCTGGAAGCTTGTTCATGCGCGGTTTGTCATACTTCTCATATCCATTTCTTCGTGTTTCACGGATATCTGATTTTCTCTGAAATGGTCGCTGGTTGATGTCCGCTACTATTTTTTTCGCAGCAGCATTTAAGGCTTCAAGAGATGTATAGGTCTCTTTTTTAAGCGCTTCAACCAAGTGTATTTCCAGAAAACGGACGTGATTTTCTACCGTCGATTTTCCTTTTGGTTTACGCGGCGGTGGCGGAAGTATGATCGTATCATAGAATGTCTCCAGGTCAGAAAACGCAGACTGAAGTATTAATTCGTCCTTGTTGTGTCTGGTAACAGCTGTCCGTAGATTGTCCGGTACCAGATATTTGGGAACCGCCCCATAAAATGATAGGGCATGCACAGTCCCGGCAATAAACTGTGGCAGTTTCTCATCCATAAAGATTTCAGCATAAACAAGGCTGCTGAAACCAAGCGTAGTTGTAAAAATGTGAACCTTACGAAGTTCTCCGGTAGATGTATCCAACAAAAGTTCAGGCTGATCACCCACCCACCCAGTCAATGTACATCTTTTCGCCTGGGATTCTTTCTACCGGCATGGATGCTTTGGATGCCCCATAAGTTTCTTTGAGAAAGTCGCCATAAAGCTTATAGAATTGAGAGAGCTGATAACCATCAGGATTTTCTTTTTTGTACTCAATCCAAAGATAGCTCAAATCAGAATTCTTTCCCATCTTTATCATCTGATCATGGATCTTTTTAAAATCTGGCATAGGGATCTTTTTATGACGAAGATTGTCCCGTGGATAAAATAGGTCAACAACCTTCTCCGGTGTCATCTGCTTCAGATCCGCCAGAGATAATCCTGAGTCCCTGTAGCGGTTCATGATAAGAGTGATCCCGCTTCTTCCAATATGGTAACGCTTTCTTACATTGTCATAGCTGATATCATTGAGTCTCAGTTCTATGACGCCAATAATTGTAGTGTAATTTTGCATAGCAACTCCTTTCTTTACACTGTGATGAATAGTTACATCACAATAATAAAGGAAAGAGTGTACCGCTGATGCGGAAAATTCATACCGCTATAGCGGAATAGATATCCCGGTGATTTCGGAATAGGCGTACCGTTCGACCGGAATTTGCAGTCACGACGGTTGCAACTGTATTTTCATCCGTGAACTTGCGGTTCGATTTGCCTTCCATGACTTTGAAGCCGGGATATTCTGTACCGCTGAGTGCCTGCTGGAGTGCATATTCCTTGATGTCATTTGCCCAGGCTACCAGATCATCAATCCGGGGAAGGATGGCAGCTATTTCTGCATCATCCAGGTTGGGCGGCATATCAAAGTCATACTGTGCAAGTTCCAGATTGTGTTCGGCACGTTTGCGGCAGGTTGCTTTTGCTTTGCAAAACTGGCAGTGGTCTCCGGCGTTGTATTCGCCTTCGCCGTTGTATGCGAGTTCTGCAGTGGGCTTCAGGACTTCATCTGCCCATTTCATAAGGTCAGGTTTGCTGATCTCGTAGGTGCTGATGTTGTCTCTGCGGGGCTGAAAGATTGTAAGACGGATAGTCTGTATGTCGTAGATTCCGTCAAAGGTATCCAGTGCTCCCAAGGCATAACACATCATCTGAGGGTTCTCTGTAGCATCCACCAGGACACCGAGACCGTATTTAAAATCGATGATATGCAGTATATCATCTGCCACGATTACGCAGTCGCCTGTTCCAAAGCCTTCCGGTACCCATTTTGAGAAATCCAGCTTTTCCTCTATAAGGATCAGCGGATCGGAGCAGTGCTGCTTTGCGTCGTTTACCTCCTCCATAACATAGGAAGCATATTCATCGGAGCAGTCAGCCATTTCCGTATCAAAGTAGGTCAGGTTCTCTGTTGGATCGTTTGGATTCCTTCCCAGTAGCTTCTCAACCTTGTATTCACAGAGGGCGTGTGCGTCTGTGCCCTGTTGGGCGTATGGACTTCCGCTGTCGTTGATACCGACACAGAGCTTTGCGCTAGGTGGGCAGGCGAGCCATCTGTGGCTTGCGGAGGCGGAGAGGTATGCGTGCTTAGGCATCTGTCAGACCTTCCACCTCTGCTACAAGAGCGGCATAGTCTTTTGCATCCACATCGGTAAGGCTGCCTCCGTTGCCGTACTTCTGAACGATTGCTTTGACATCTGCTTTGAATCTGCCGTCTGCTTCGTTTGCTTTCTTTGCGAGGATCCCTCTGACTTCTTCTTTGGAATACTGCTTTTCAGGAAGTGCTTCCGCAGGAGCGGGATCCTGTTTCTTTGTCTTCTTCTCAGGCTTTACCGGGGCAGCTTCTTCTGTTCCGGAATAGAATTCCTTCAAAGCTCTGCCGGTTTCAGCAAGGGTTTCTCCGCAGCTGATCAGGTTGTCGATTATGGCAGAGAGTTCACTCATTTTGCTCATGTTGGCTTTCCTCCTTGTTTTCATTCTGTAGTTTTCTTGCAAGCCGCTTGGCTACGACGCTGATCGCGATAAGAACATCAATGAGTTCTTCATCCGTTCCGTCGAGTCCGGCGTTTTTTTCAATGGATTCTTTCTGCATCTGCAGCACCTTCCTTTCCGAATGGCTTCCTGCCGTTCTACCTCATAAAGTTCCCTGGGCTTTTGCTTTTCCGATGATTTTGAATATTTCTTTTCGGGCACCGGATCGCTGTCCCTTACACCACATAAAGTTCCCGGCAGTTTGGATTTTCCGATGGAATTTGAAAATCGGTGCATGTCGATTTCGCCATATAAAAGGAAGCGATTCAGAAAATGAAAAAAGTTCCTTGGTTCATCGGAATGACGGTGATCTAGGGAACTTTAAGGAGTGGAAAGCCGTAGGGGCTTTACTACTTTTTACAGGAGGTTTGCTTATGCGCTTAGTGTTGCAGACGGCCAATGTGGTCTCAGACGCGAAGAACTGCCTGTACCCGAATCGGGTGGAAGCAGGGGACGCGGCGGAGCTGCAGGAAGCCATCAAGAAGGATCATGTGTGCGGTGAATATAAGAAGAACTACCGCAGCAAGGAAAACTTCATCCGTTCAAATGTGGCGGTCATGGACTGTGACAACGATCACTCCGAGGATCCGGAAGAGTGGATCACGCCGGAGAAGATGGAAGAGCTGTTCGGAGATTTTTCCTATGCAATAGCGTTCAGCCGTAACCACATGAAGGTGAAGGACGGCAAGTCCAAGAGACCGAGGTTCCATGTTTATTTCCAGATTGAAGAGATTACAGATGAGAAGGTATATGCCGGTCTGAAGATCGCCATTCAGAAGCAGTACACGTTTTTCGATGATAATGCGCTGGATGCGGCAAGATTTATCTTCGGCGCGGATACCGGAGAGGTGATCTGGCATGAAGGTTGGATGACGATTGATGAAGAGATCAGCCCGATCGTCGAGACGGATGAGCCTGAGAAACAGGAGGGAACGAGCTCCGGTCCGATTCTTCAAGGGAGCCGCAATAATACCATGAGCCGGTTCGCATCCAGGATCCTGAAGAGGTATGGCGATACGGAAAAGGCTCATGTGGCATTTATGGAACATGCGGAGAAATGTGATCCGCCGCTTCCGGAGGCAGAGCTGAACACCATCTGGAATAGTGCTGAGAGGTTCTTCAATAAGAAAATTTCTTCCTCTGACGGGTATGTGCCGCCGGATCAGTACAATGCAGATTTCAGCGATGCTTCCCTGAAGCCGGAGGATTATTCGGATATCGGGCAGGCGAAAGTACTGGTGCAGGAATATGGCAGTGAGCTCAGGTTCTCAGCGGCTACGGATTATCTCAGATATGACGGCGAACGCTGGGGGGAGGATGTGCAACTTGCCATCGGCGCTATCGAAGAGTTCCTCGATCTTCAGCTGGTGGATGCCCAGCAGGATAAGGAAGATGCTGAGAAAGCCCTGGTCGATGCCGGAATCCCGGAACCGATCGTAAAGAACGGATCGAAAGCTGTAGCCAAGGAAGTCGCGACGGATCAGATGCCGCTTCTGTATGCGCTTATGGCAGCGGAAACATATCTGAAGTTCGTGCTGAAGAGACGTGATTACAAATACATCATTTCCACCGGGAATGCAGCGAAGCCGATGATCGGGATTGACGTGAACGATCTGGACAAAAATGAATTCCTGATTAATACGCCGGTTGCTACCTATGACCTGAAGAAAGGTCTGACCGGGGAGCAGCCGCATGATCCGTGAGACCTGATCACGAAGATCACGACCTGTGCTCCCGGTGAGGACGGGAAGCAGCTGTGGCTGGATGCCCTGAAGCTTTTCTTCTGCAAGGATCAGCAGTTGATCGACTATGTGCAGCTGGTGGTCGGAATGGCGGCGATCGGGAAGGTCTATCAGGAACACATGATCATTGCCTACGGTGGCGGTGCCAACGGTAAATCGACTTTCTGGAACACGATCTTCCGCGTCTTGGGCGATTACGCAGGGAAGCTGTCTGCGGAAGCTCTGACCATGAACTGCAAGAGGAACATCAAGCCGGAGATGGCGGAGCTGAAAGGCCACAGGCTCATCATTTCTTCTGAGATGGAGGAAGGCATGAGGCTGAATACGGCAACGGTAAAGCAGCTTTGCTCTACAGATGAGATCCAGGCGGAGAAGAAATACAAGTCTCCGTTCCATTTTGTTCCGTCACATACGCTGGTGCTTTACACGAACCATCTGCCGAAGGTGGGTGCTAATGATGACGGCATCTGGAGAAGGCTGATCGTGATTCCCTTCAATGCGAAGATCACTGGGAAGAATGACATCAAGAATTATGCGGATTATCTGTATGACCACGCCGGTTCCTTCATTATGAGCTGGATCATCGAAGGGGCGAAGAAGGCAGTGGAAATGGATTTCAAAGTGCCGTTGCCGAAGGTTGTGGAGGATGCGATTGAAGCATACCGCGAGGACAACGACTGGATGGGACATTTCCTGGCTGACTGCTGTGACATCGATAAGGAGGCTTCGGAGAAGTCCGGAGAGCTGTATCAAGCATATAGGGCGTACTGTCTGCAGAATGGTGAGTTTACCAGAAGCACGACGGACTTCTATTCAGCAATCGAGAAGGCAGGTTTTGTCAGACGCAAGACGCGCTCCGGAATTATGGTTCACGGTCTGAGCCTGAAGGAAGGACAGGACTTCCTGGACTGATGTGCAGGTCATGCAGGTCGATAGAGTAACTGTTTTCAGAATGGTGAACTATCAGAAACGTTGATTTTAAGCCATTGTGCAGGTCGTTAAGGTCTACTACTAAAAGTCCTATAAGAGAGTTTTTGAAAATGCCTTAAAGGGAGTTTACGGGATGACTTTCACGACCTGCACACCTGAAAACTTTGATGGAGGTTAGCGATGCGTGAAAAAGTCATAGAGCAGAAGCTGGTCGCTGAGGTTAAAAAGCGCGGCGGTATCTGTCCGAAGTGGGTGTCACCTGGATTTGACGGGATGCCGGACCGGATTGTCTTGCTGCCGGGCAGGCACTTCGGATTGGTGGAGGTCAAGGCTCCGGGCGAACGTCCGAGACCGCTGCAGGTTTCACGGCACCGGCTTCTGATGAGATTAGGCTTCCGGGTTTATGTACTTGATGATCCGGAGCAGATTGGAGGAATACTGGATGAAATACAATCCACATGATTATCAGATATATGCAATCAACTTCATAAAGGAGCATCCCATAGCGGCGATCCTGCTAGATATGGGTATGGGAAAGACCAGTATCGTGCTGTCAGCACTTAATGATCTGATGTTTGACAGATTTGAGGTGACGAAGGTTCTGATCATAGCACCGCTTCGAGTGGCGAAGCATACCTGGTCAGCAGAAATACAAAAGTGGGATCAGCTGCGTGGGTTTCGGTATTCCATAGCAGTAGGTACGGCAGCAGAGAGGATGAAAGCTCTTCAGGCGGATGCGGATATTTACATTATCAACAGAGAGAACGTTCCCTGGCTGATTGAGAAGAGCGGGTTGCCATTTGACTACGATATGGTGGTGATCGATGAGCTGTCATCCTTTAAGAACTGGCAGGCAAAGAGATTCAAAGCACTGATGCAGGTAAGACCAAGGGTGAAAAGAATTGTCGGTTTGACCGGAACGCCTTCCAGTAATGGATTGATGGATCTCTTTGCAGAATACAAGGTTCTGGATAAGGGAGAGAGGCTGGGAAGGTTCATCAGCCAGTACAGGGCTGAATACTTTGTGCCGGATCAGACGAACGGTCCGATCGTATACAGCTACAGGCTCAGGAAGGGAGCAGATAAGAGGATTTATGACAGAATCTCCGATATTACGATTTCCATGAAGGGAACAGATTCCTGAATATGCCGGAGCTCATAAGTTCGGAATATCCGGTCTATCTGGATGAGGATGAGCGTGAGAAATATGAGGTGATGGCCAGTGAACTTGTGATCAATCTTCCGGGTGGAGAAGTGACAGCAGCCAATGCGGCGACACTTTCTGGGAAGCTGACGCAGATGGCGAATGGTGCTGTGTATTCCGATGCTGGTGGTATCGAGTTCCTTCACGATAAGAAGCTGGATGCGTTGGAGGATATCATCGAGGCGGCAAACGGAAAGAGCATTCTTGTGGCGTACTGGTTCAAGCATGACCTGACAAGAATTATTGAGAGGCTGGATGCCCTGGGTGTTGTTTACGGAAGGCTTGATTCAGATCGGAGCATCGAGGATTGGAATGCAGGAAGACTGGAAGTAGGACTCATTCATCCGGCTTCTGCAGGACACGGACTGAATCTACAGAGTGGCGGCAATACACTTGTGTGGTTCGGCATGATCTGGAGCCTGGAACTTTACCAGCAGACTGTCGCAAGGCTTTGGAGACAGGGACAGGAATCCGGAACGGTGGTGGTACAGCATATTATTACGGCAGACACGATTGATGAAAGGATATTGAAGGCGCTGTTGCATAAAGGTGATACACAGTCCAGGTTGATCGATGCAGTAAAAGCAGAGGTGAGTGCCTATGGCAGGAAGTAAGAATCTGGCAGAGGATCCGTATGAGCGATTGGCTAATGCAATCGTTCTTCAGGCGGTTGCCGATTACAGGGTGGCATTGAAGAAGATCAAGGCTCATCCGAAAAACAGAGAGGCAATCAGTGAAGCCTTGGAGATTGAGAAATTCTTTCGTTCCGGTTGGTACAGTATACTGACCGATGTTGACGGGGAATACCTGATCCAAAGGCTTCAGGACGAAATAAGACAATCAGAGTCAATCCGAGGGAAGAAAAATAAATCCAATCGGAGGTAGCTTATGAACAAGCATCAGATAGCAGCAAAGAAATATTTGTCGCAGGCCTTTGGACTGAATCAGCGCATTGAGAGTAAGCTGGGACAGATAGAGGAACTTCATGATCTGGCAACCAAAGCGACAGTGACATATTCGGATATGCCGAGGAATCCGAACAAGGGTCATTCCCGTTTGGAAGATGCGGTAATTAAGATCATCGAACTTGAAGCCGAGATCAATAAGGATATGGTGGAACTGGTTGAACTGAAGAAGGATATTATCCGCAGAATCAAAGCTGCGGAGAGTACAGAGCTTCAGACAGTATTGGAACTCAGATACCTGTCCTATATGAGATGGGAAGAGATTGCCATTGAACTGGGATACGGTATCGACAATGTTTTCCGTCTTCACAGAAATGCCCTGGATGAAATCAAGATTCCGAAAACAATACAGTAAAATCAAGTTCGATACAGTAAGCCTATGTGATATTGTTAAAATGGCAAAAGGCTAAGATGAAGGAGCCGTTACGGACGCAGAATCCGTGGCGGCTTTTTCTGTGGGAAAGAAGGTGGACAGATGCCAAGCAAACCAAAGAAGCCTTGTGCTTATCCGGGCTGTCCGAACCTTACAGACGGTCGTTACTGTCCGGAGCATCAGCAAAAGGTCAACAGTAATTATGAGAAGTACGGCAGGGATAAAGCCACGAAGAAAAGATATGGTCGTGCATGGAAGAGAATCCGCGACAAGTACGCTGCGGAGCATCCGTTCTGTGAGCTGTGTTTTCAGCGTGGAATTATCGTGCCGACTGAAGAGATCCACCACAAGCTGCCGTTGAGTGAAGGTGGTACGCACGATCGCAGTAACCTGATCGCGCTGTGCAAGTCGTGTCACTCAACCATACACGCGAAGAGAGGGGACTATTGGGGGAACCATCGCGGGTAGGGGCGGGTGAAATCTCTACAGGTATGGCTCCCAGGGAACGGCGCGGGGGTCACGCGTGCAAAATCGCGAAATGAAAAGTGAAATTTGGAAGGAAGGAGGGCGATGCTCTATGGCTGGTAGAAAGCCAAAGCCTACAGCGGTGAAAAAGCTGGAAGGCAATCCGGGAAAGAGAAAAATGAATACAAAAGAACCGAATCCGGGTAAGGGAATGCCCGACTGCCCTGCATGGTTATTGCCGGAAGCAAAAAAAGAATGGCTCCGGTTATCGGAAAAACTGAACCAGATGGGAGTGTTGATGGAGATTGACAGGTCTGCGTTTGCGGCCTATTGTCAGTCCTATGCCAGATGGAAAGAGGCTCAGGAACATATCAATTCTGAAGGAGCTACCTATGAAACGGAAAACGGTATGCAGAGACCGAATCCGTGGGTTGCTATCTGTAACACAGAGCAGCGTCTTATGATGCAGGCAGCATCCGAGTTTGGACTGACTCCATCTGTCAGATCGAGGATCATGGCAGCGTCCGGTGTCGGCAAAGACGAAGAAGATGAGATGGAGGCATTACTTGGGGGTGAGGCTTAATGGCGGAGAGAAGACCTGCGGGTTATCCGAAGCTGAAGAACTATAAACCGTCCCAGTTTATGCTTCCGACATCTCATTATGATAAAGCGAAGGCTGACAGGGCTGTGAAGTTTATCGAGAACCTGTGTCATACCAAGGGCAAATGGGCAGGCAAACGGTTCTGGTTACTTCCATGGCAGGAACAACTGATCCGAGATATTTTCGGAATCGTTAAACCTGACGGGAACCGGCAGTTCCGGACAGCTTTTGTGGAAATATGCAAGAAGGTAGGTAAGAGCGAATTGGCAGCAGCCGTCGCTCTTTATCTTTTATATGCAGACAATGAACCATCTGCTGAAGTCTATGGAGCCGTAGCTGATCGGCAGCAGGCCAGTATCGTTTTCGACGTGGCAAGACAGATGGTGGAGATGTCACCGGCACTGCTTAAGCGGTCAAAGCTCATGACGGCAACAAAGAGAATCGTGAATTATGGAAATTCAGGATATTACCAGGTGCTCAGTGCAGAGGTCGGGGGTAAGCATGGATTTTCAGTCAGTGGACTGGTGTTTGATGAGATTCATACACAGCCGAACAGGCAGTTGCATGACGTTCTGACAAAGGGATCATCGGATGCCAGACAGAATCCGATGCATTTTATTATCACCACGGCAGGCACGGACAGACATTCCATTGCGTATGAGCTTCATACGAAGGCGGTGGATATTCTGGAAGGCCGGCGTGTGGATCCGACCTTTTATCCGGTGGTCTATGGACTGAAGGATGATGAGGACTGGGAGGATGAAGCGAACTGGTACAAGGTCAATCCTTCTCTGGGATATACGATGGATATCGAAAGACTCAGGGATGCCTACCGGGAAGCAAAGCAGAATCCGGCAGATGAAGTGACCTTCAAGTGGCTGAGGTTGAACATGTGGGTTTCAAGTACGGTTTCATGGATACCGGATGCGATATTCATGAAAGGAAATGAAGAAATCGACCTAGCAGCTCTGGAAGGCAGGGATTGTTACGGCGGCCTGGACTTATCCAGTACGGGAGACATCACGGCACTGGTTCTGATGTTTCCTCCGAGGGATGAGGATGAAAAGTATATCCTGCTTCCGTTCCTTATGACATCTGGGAGAGGCAGGGATACCTGTTATCGACCGAGGGCAACGTGATCCACTATGACTTCATTGAGAAATTCATCAACGATTTAGCGGAGAAATACCACATTTGTGAGATCGCGGTGGACAGATGGAATGCCACACAGATGATCCAGAACCTGGAAGGTGATGGCTTCACGATGGTTCCGTTCGGTCAGGGCTTTGCTTCAATGTCCGGACCGACGAAGGATTTTTATCGTTTGCTCATGGAAGGGCAGATCATCCACGGAGGACATCCTGTTCTCAGATGGATGGCCGGCAACGTAGTAGTTGATACGGATCCAGCCGGAAACATCAAGGTAACGAAGGCAAAATCGAAAGAAAAGATCGATGGCATTGTAGCTGCAATCATGGCGCTTGACCGGTGCATCCGAAATCAGACGGAGCCGCAGGGAAGTGTTTATGATGAGCGCGGCTTGTTGGTCTTTTGAGGATAACCTTAATCTGTGAAGCTTAATTATTATTCTATGCTATAATCGCTCTGTTTATGCGGCCTTCCGATATTTTTTTAAGATGAAATAATATCACCCATTTGGTGATGTTTTCTGATACAATACTCCATAAGAAAACTATGGAGGCAGTCATCATGAAAAAGATAAAAATTGAGTTTACCAATGAGCGGATCATCCCAGCCAGTGGCCTTGCAGTTGTCGGTGCTA
>Ga0137307_100789_pt1 | contig 35449 bp, 32 predicted proteins | sample NAcewD2O_March_2_FD_97180 | JGI IMG/M metagenome (GOLD analysis project Ga0137307, IMG submission 97180) | Mouse cecal microbial communities from Vienna, Austria - N-Acetylglucosamine amended D2O_March | ecosystem: Host-associated > Mammals > Digestive system > Large intestine > Cecum | place... | reverse complement strand
TCTTCCTCTTGATTACCCAACACAGAAAAGAAAAAAGGCTACTCGTCCTCATTATCAAAATGATTATTCCTTAATACTTCCCGTAACAGTTCCATATCTTCTTTTGAATTGGGGTTTATCATTTTTACAACCTGATAAGGCGTACCGTACTTGTGTCCGTCTGTGCTTTCCCCAAACATATCCATGCTGTATAAATCATCATAGCGGTTTAATATTTTCTGAAATTTCAAGTGCTGGATAAATTCCTTGATAGGGTAAAGGTCGGACGCTTGTATCTCCGTTCCGTTGATATAGTCTGTGATGTATTTCCGCAACTGTTCCAGCTCATACTCCAGCCATTCTTCTTCGCTGTCAAAGAAGTTATCATAGTGTCCATGTTTCAACTCTGCATTTAGGCGTTCTTCCGTCCTTAAAAACTGGCAGACTTCCTTTTCGGCTTGATTAACATACTTCCATTTTCCCGACAATAATTCATTGGGCGTTACTCCCAGCACGTCCATTATCTTTTCCAGCGTATCAAAGGTAGGATAGTTTACCCCTCTTTCAATCTTGGAAAGGCTCTGCATATTGATACCGATTTTGTCCGCAAGCTCCTGCTGTTTCATTTTCCTGTGTTTTCTTATGGTCTGTATGTTCTCTCCTAAGAAAATCATTTTCTTTATATAACCCTCCATAACTTAGTATAACCGCTCCTTTCGTTGCTTTTCTTTCTGTTTATAAGCCTATCATACTTATTTTATTTTGAAAAGTCAATAAAAACTTCTTGACAAGTAATCCTGCTGGCGTTATTATCGTATCAGATGAAGTGATTAAGCACGCTAGGGTCAATCACACACTTGAGTAAGCATATAGATGAGTTGTTTTCGCTTTGACAGCATGAACAGGCATGGACTATCAGACCGAAAATCATGGTTTCCAAAAGGGGCTGGCTGGACGGGACACGTCCCCCAGACGTGGAGCGGACAGACAGTTCCTTTTGGAAAGGGAACGCCTTTCGGCGTTCGCAGAGGGCGTATATGTAACACCGCCCTGCGTATACATGTAACACCGCCCTGCGTATACATGTCATAGTACCTAGAAACTGTGATAAATAAAGGAAAAAATGCAATTTATACCCCGCAAAAAATCGGGGCATACGAAAGGAGTAATGAAGTATCGCAACACACGAAAATTTATCCGTTAAGATTGATTACATCAGCATTGTATTTGAAACCGCAACCGCAGAAGATGTAATCACACACATTTTAGAGTTACCGACTGACATATTCAATGTCTATCCGGCAACCGTTAAATTCAAGACCTATCAGATACGCTGGGAGATTGGAGATATTTATGTATCGGGGGACGCAAGAAAGACAGAGGACAACCCACAAGGGTTAGGCTGTTATCTTGTTATTACTGGCAGAGGTTGTGATGATATTTTCCGTATTCTCAACAGCAGAAACTATACCTTTGGGGATATGTTCAAACATTGTGAAAGAAGATACGGACTGGATAATTTCCACTTCACAAGACTTGATATTGCCATTGATGATAAGAACGAAAAGCCATTCTTTACCATAGAGCAGATAAAGAAGAAATGCGAAAAAGAGGAATTTATTTCCAATAGTGAGGGCTACCACTTTGATGAAAGCAAGTTTGATGATTTCGACACCGCAAAAACGGTTTATATCGGTGCTGGAAAATCGGGATTGTCCTACCGCTTTTATGACAAAGGATAAGGAAGTCTGTTCAAAATATAATAAGACACTTGATGAAGTCGGCAGTTGGAAACGGACAGAAATGCAACTGCGTGATGATAAGGCTCATGTTTTTGCCATGACATTCAAGGACAGACCACTGGAACTTGGGGAACTGGCTTTCGGGCTATTGGCAAACAACCTACGCTTTGTCGTAGCGAACAGAAATGAAAGTAATAAGAGCAGGTGGAAAACGTGTCGGTTTTGGGAACGCTTTTTAGGGGCTGTGGAAGTCTTGAAACTGCAAGTACCCAAACCACATAATTCCCTTGAAGAAACACAGCAATGGCTCACAGCGGGTGGCGTGATTTCTGCTGTCAAAAGTTTCTATTTCTTGGAAGAACATGACGCATTAGGTGGACTGGAAAAAGTGGGAACTATGCTTGATAAGGCAAGATACAGCACTTCCCTTTCCAGTAAACTGACCGCTCACTTACAGAGGATAAACCGCACCGACCTTATCCCCTATATCCAGTATGACACGAAACAAGGGAAAGGGGGTATCTGATGAATAACAACGATATTCCCGTATGGGAAAAATACACCCTTACCATTGAAGAAGCGTCAAAATATTTCCGTATTGGAGAAAACAAATTAAGACGCTTGGCAGAGGAAAACAAGGACGCTGGCTGGCTCATTATGAATGGCAACCGCATACAGATTAAACGCCGACAGTTTGAAAAGGTCATTGATAAATTGGACGCAATCTAATGCAAATGAGCCTTGTATGTGTTATGATGAACACAAGTCATATCAAGGCTCTTTCCAACAAGGAAAGGAGCAGACACCATGAAAGAAAAAAGACGGGATAGCAAAGGACGTATCCTGCATACTGGAGAGAGCCAACGAACAGACGGAAAATACTTATATAAATATGTGGACGCATTTGGAAACACAAAATATGTGTATGCCTGGAGATTGACACCCACAGACCCAACACCAAAGGGAAAACGGGATAAAATCTCACTTCGTGAACTGGAACAGCAGATAAGACGGGATATTGAGGACGGTATCGACAGCACAGGTAAGAAAATGACGCTTTGCCAACTCTACGCCAAACAGAACGCACAGAGGGCAAACGTGAAGAAAAGCACACAAAAACAGCGGGAACAACTTATGCGGTTATTAAAAGAGGACAAGTTAGGTGCTAGGAGCATTGATACGATAAAACCCTCTGACGCTAAGGAATGGGCGTTACGCATGAAAGACAAAGGCTTTTCCTATAACACCATTAACAACCATAAACGCTCGTTAAAAGCGTCATTCTATATCGCCATACAAGACGATTGTGTAAGGAAAAACCCTTTTGATTTCAAGTTAAGTGAAGTCCTAGAAAATGATACCAAAGAGAAAATCGCATTGACAGAGGAACAGGAACAAGCCTTACTCTCATTCATCAAGACGGACAATGTGTATCACAAGTATTATGATGATGTACTGATACTGTTAAAGACAGGACTTCGTATCTCGGAACTGTGCGGACTGACGGTAACTGATATTGACTTAAAGAATGAAGTCGTGATTATCGACCACCAGTTATTAAAGAGCAAGGAACAGGGTTATTACATTGAAACGCCTAAGACAAAGAGCGGAACTAGGCAAGTGCCATTAAGCAGAGAAACGATACAGGCATTTCAACGGGTTATGAAGAAACGCCCAAAGGCAGAACCATTTGTGATAGACGGACGGGGCAACTTCTTATTTGTCAATCCCAAAGGCAAGCCTAAAGTTGCGATTGATTACAGCACTTTATTTGTCCGTATGGTAAAGAAATACAACAAGCACCACATGGACAACCCTTTGCCACATATCACACCGCATACGCTTCGCCATACGTTCTGCACAAGACTGGCAAGCAAGAACATGAACCCGAAAGATTTACAGTATATCATGGGGCATTCAAATATCAGTATCACAATGAACTGGTATGCTCATGCGTCCATAGATACCGCAAAATCAGAGGTTCAGCGTCTAATTGCATAGAAGTATTTACCACGATTTTAACCACGATTGACAGGGAAAATATAAGAAGATAAGCCTAGATATGTGAGGTTTACCACAAAGGCAAAATGCCCGTAGAGCCGATAAAATAAGGCTTTGCGGACATTTGAGAAGATATAAAAAGATAGTTAAAAAGACATATATAATTTTTTACGGAAACAGTATATAAATTCTCTTACGTTAGTGACACGTTAGCGACAAATACGACGAAAAATCCCATAAATACGGGCTTTTTACGCAACAGATTTAAGGAATCCTTAAGGATTGAGTAAAGACATTTAAGAATCCAAAATATAGAATGAACATGTTGATGATATTGATTCAAAGCAGGACCACGCATTGACTGCGCCATTCTGTATCAAGGAGGCTCATTATGAGAGAAATTTTATTAAAAGCAGGTAATCTCAGCAAGTCCTTCTCCACCGGAGGAGCCTTGCAACATGTTCTGAAAAACATTGACCTGCAGCTCTACAAGGGCGACTTCACCGTGATCATGGGGGCCAGCGGAGCTGGAAAATCCACGCTCCTGTATGCCCTCTCGGGTATGGATACGCCGACCCTCGGCACCATCACTTTTGCCGGAACGGAAATATCCGGCTACAGTCCGGACCGTCTGGCGGTATTCCGCAGAGAGCACTGCGGCTTCGTCTTTCAGCAGATCTATCTGATCGACGGGATGTCTGTGATGGATAATGTGCTTTCTGCAGGACTTCTGATGAATAAGGACAAAAAGGCGCTTCTGGAACGTGCCGGAGAACTGTTCCAAGCGGTCGGCATTTCCGAAGAAACGCAGAAAAAATTTCCCACACAGATTTCCGGCGGCGAGGCACAGCGCACAGGAATCGTCCGGGCGTTGATCAACGAACCCGAAATTCTTTTTGCTGACGAACCTACCGGGGCGCTCAATTCCAAGACCGGGCTGGACGTTTTAGATACCCTGACCCGGTTCAACGAACAGGGGCAGAGTGTGGTCATGGTTACCCACGACATGCGTTCCGCCCGCAGGGGAAACCGAATTTTATACTTAAAAGACGGAGTGATCCTGGGAGAATGTAATCTGGGCCGGTATGTCAGCGGCGATCAGGACCGGCACCGGAAGCTGGCCGCTTTCCTGGAAGAAATGGGGTGGTAATATGAAAAAATCGATACTCATAGCACGATCCAACCTGCGCCAGGCTAAAGGCCAGGCGGCAGCGATCACGGTCCTTATACTTTTGGCCGCATTCATGCTGAATCTGTGGCTGATGCTTTCCCTGGACTATAAACGCAATTTCGACCGCTGCCATGACCGTCTGAATGCGGAACATGTCACACTCGCCCTGAGCAGCGATGACGCCCGCCTGCGTGATTTTGTAGTAGAAACTCTGGAAAAGGATTCTCGCACCGAAGACTACCGCATAGATGATTGTATTTCTACATTCGGCTCTTTCGCCTATAACAACGGGGAAGTCAATACTGACCTTGTCATCCTGGAAAAAGAAGCGGCCCTCCGCCGCTCCATAGGAAAAGCCGAACTGGTGGAAGACAGTGCATCTTCCAACGGAATCTATCTTCCTGTGCTGTACAGCACGGGAACATATTCTCCCGGCGGGGCGATTGACATTACCATTGGGAACGATTCGGAAAATTATTCCATATGCGGTTCCTTCAACAGCGCTATGGCAGGCTCCCACAATTGCTCCATGAGCGCTCTCCTGCTCACAAAGGAGTTGTATGAAGAACTGGAAGATAAAAAGATTGCCCCGCGCTCCACATTAGTTTCCATCCGTCTCCATGACAAGTCCGAAAGCGAAAATTTTGAGGCATATCTGGAAAATACCGTATCTTCCCGTTTTCCTGACGTCCATGCCATCAGCAATTCCTATACGCAGGTTTCCACTTCCCGTTATATTTCGCAGATGATCTGTTCCGGAATTGTCTGCGCGATGGCATTCCTGGTTACCCTCATTGCCCTGGTGGTGATCGTATCCAATGTCATCAACTATATTCAGGAGAATATGAAAAGCTTAGGCGCATGGATGGCTATGGGTTATACCTCAGGGCAGCTGGTCTTTGCACTGATACTCCAGTTTCTCGGAATCACGCTGGTCACATCCCTGGCCGGCATTGGGCTTTCCTACTGTGTATTCCCTTCCGTCAACGAAATGATGGCCTCGCAGACTGGAATCCCCTACGAAATCCGGTTTCTGCCTCTTCCAGCCATACTTACGCTGACCGCCGCGATTGGTACTGTGGCCCTTGCCGTATGGACTGCCTCCCGCAGGATCAAAAAAATTGAGCCTATCGCAGCGCTGCGTCAGGGTGTTCAGACACATAGCTTCAAACGAAACCCTGTTCCTCTGGAACATACCAAAACGCCGCTTCACCTGGCTCTTGCACTAAAGGCCACCCTTTCGGGAATGAAGCAGAATGTGACCGTATGCATCACCATGCTTGTCCTATCCCTTGTAGTCGTTTTTTCCGGGCTCATGGTAGAAAATATGATCGTCGATATCGACCCCTTCATCAATCTTATCGTAGGGGAAACGGCTGACTCCTGCATCAGTATCAACCCGGAGATCAAAGGACGTTTTCTGCAGACTATGGGCAGCGATCAGCAAATACAGAGCATCTATCTGTTTCATACCACAGAAGTATGCCATGTCGGCGGGATAGCACTGATGGCAACAATTTCCGATGATTTTGCGGATGTCAATAACCAGAACGTGTGCTTTGACGGCCGTTTTCCCAAATACGACAATGAGATGGCGGTTGCCGCCAAATATGCAAGAGAACATGGATTAAAGATCGGGGATGAGATTACGCTGACTGCAGAAGGAAACGAGGCCCGGTATCTGATTTCCGGATTTACACAGATTTCCAATAATCTGGGGAAAGACTGCCTGCTTACCCGCAGCGGCTATGAGCGCATGGGCAGGCTGCAGAATGAGAACTACTATATCAATACTGCGGATGAGGTGGATATTGACGCTTTTAACACAGAGGTCAGCGAAGAATTTGGTCCGGATATCTATGCAACGGTCAATATTCGTTCTGTCATGAACGGCAGCACTGCCGTGTATGTCTCGCTCATGACAGCTATTGTGATCGCAGTCCTCGTACTGAGCGCGTGTATCGTAACTTTTGTGCTGTACCTTCTTGTAAGGACCATGCTGAACAGTAAAAAACGAGATTACGGAATCCTGAAGGCCCTTGGATTTACCACCGGACAACTTGTTTTGCAGACTGCACTCAGCTTCATGCCCGCCGTCATTGTGTCAGCCGTTCTGGGGATTACCGTGAGCGCACTGGTCATCAATCCCCTCACCGCCCTGTTCTTACGCGGGATCGGAATTGTAAAATGTACGTTTTCCATTCCTGTTGGGTTCAGCATCGGTGCAGGCGCCGGACTGATCGTTTTCGCCTTTGCAGCAGCATGCCTGCTGTCAATGAAGATCAGAAAGATTGCGCCGAGGACGCTGCTGACCGGAGAATGATTCGTCCGGCATTGGAAAGCTTTAAGACATACAGACCTTCTGCCGGGGCATGATACGCTCCGGCAGAAGGTCTGCTGATAATTTTGAGATCAGATCTCTGCAAGATCCTGTTTACCGCGTTTTGCCTTTCTCTCCTGCTCCTCTTTCTTTTGATGTCTGATGTACAGCTCCGTTCCTGTTGCCCCAAGCAGTGCGATCACCAAGATCCACCACCAGGATATTTTATTATTTTCTGTCTCCACATTAGCCAATGGAATCTTTTCATCACTCACTTTGCGGGTATTGTTTGTATTTGTAGTCCGGCTCTTATTGTTTTCACCTACTTCTGCCAATGGGACTGCCGCCTCTTCCACACTGACCAGTTCTTCCCCTGCCGGCTCTTCCTCATCCGCCGCTGTCTCGCCGACTGCGTATACCGGCTGACCGCCGATTGTATATGTATACCCCGTATAACCTGTTCCTGTTGTTCCGGACGGTGCTGATACGCCTGTATTTCCAATGATCGGAGATGTGATCGAATCTATGATCGTACCGTAGATCGGATTGAGTGTACCCGGCTGTATTGGAGTCACCGTTCCCGCATTGTTCTCGGTAATATAACGGAACACCCCATTCGCTGCGGCCCTTGCACGGTCCTTCTCTGTTTGCGCACGATTCCTGCTTGCTATACATTGATCCAATGCGTCCATCGCCGTGTCATAATCTGCCTTTGCCGTGTTATATGCATTTACAAGATTATAATATGCATTTTTATCTACGTTCCCCTGGGCCGTAAGCCTGGTCAGTTCCGTAATCGCTTTTTCTACATCGTCTTTTGCAAGCTTTGCATCTGTCAGGTTCTTGTTTGCCTGATCCAGATCAGTTCTCTTCAAAATCAGGTTTTCCAGTTTATCAACAATATTCACTTTATCTTTCTCAAAATTTTCCAGATATTTTTTTTCTGCTTCTACAAGCTTTTTCGCATTCTCATGGACTGTATCAAGAGATTCAGCCACCTCCTTCAAAGCTTTAACTACGGCCGCCTGCTTCTCTGTTTCGTCCTTTATTTTCTTAGCCTCTTCTACCTTCCTATTTTTCTCTTCCAGGTTTCTATTTGCCTCATCCAGATTATTCTTTGCATCCTCTAAAGCACTCTGCTGATCTGAAAAAGATGGAGAATATAACTCTTTGTATTTTTCTATGTCAGTTTTTAACGCTTCCTCCGAATAAAGGCAGGAATCTTCATCGTTGCCAATTGTTATCCCCTTATCATCTGTCTCTGAAAAGAAAAATTTTTCAGTTCTACCATCTGAAAATTCAACTATCAGCTCCCCGCTGCTTTCAGAATCCTCCACAGCCTGAATGTCCTTTATAACATCTGAACCTGGACTTGAGTATAGGTATTCAATCAATGCTTTCGCAAACTCAAGTTTTTCCTCTTCACCGCCTGACTCAGCCTTTTTTTGTGCTTCCAACACTTTTTTTCTTGCTTCTCCAAGCACTGCATCTACGGCTTCTTGTAAAGCACTCTCCGCCTTCCTATGTGCCTCTAGCTTCTGCTCGTAATCACTCTTTGCAGCAGCCTCTTCGGCCACAGCACTATCTAAAGCTTGTTTTGCCTGTTCTGCCTGTTCTTCCACGCTTTTCAGACATTCTACCGCCCGATTCGCTTCTTCTTTAGCCTTTCCGACCTCCTCTTCAGCCTTTTGGGCCAGCTCCAGAGCATCTTTAATATTTTTTTCATTCTCCTCAATTGCCTGTTCTACAGCAGCTTTTGCATTTTCTGCTTTTTCAATTTTTGAGGCTTCATCACTCTCAGCCGCCTCAACGGCAGCTTCTGCATTTTTTACAATCTCATCAGACTTATTCTTAACTTCCTGCGCCTTATCCAATGCAGCTTTTGCCTGGTCTAATGCATCCTTCGCCTGATCCAGCTCCAATTTGATTTTCTCATTCTCGTCACAAGCTTTATTATATTCTCTAACTACACTTTTATACTCCTCTTGCCCCAGCACTTCTTCTGATTTCTTCTTAGCATTATCTGCCTCTGCCAGATTCTTCTCTAATCCTTCCAATACGCTTCCTGCTACCACAAAATCTTCCTCTGCTTTTTTGACTTCCCCAGCAGATGCGTCATAATCCGTTTTTGCCGCCGACTGTTCAGCGATTGCCTGCTCCAGAGCCTTCTCTGCACTTTCATATGCCTTTTTAGCATCCCCCTCCAGCTGGTCTTTGTCAAAACTTCCGGGAGTTATATTGTCTACATCAAACCCATAACTCGCAAGTATAGTCCGCAGCCGCTCCTGTGCATCTCCAACTTTCGCATTCATTTCCTCCAGAGCCAATGCCGCTTCGTCTCTCAATCTCTTCAGTTCTTCCACAGCCGCCCCTGCGGTCGCTTTATTCTTCTCCGCTTCTTCCACCGCAGCTTGTGCTGACCGATATGCCTCCTCGGCTGCATCGGCCGCAGCCTGTGCCTGCTGCCGTGCCGCTTCTGCCTCCTCCCGGCTTGCATATCCTCTGTTCTGCGCATCTACGGCAATCTGAGCCTGATCTTTTGCGATTGATTCATCAACTACTGCAGATTCCGCCGCGTCTGCAGCATCAGAACCTGCATCGGCCGCCCAATCTACAAGCAGATCGGCAACCGGTTTGTCTACAGCATCCTTAAACTTATCTACAGCATCTTCAGCCTCAGCATTCTTTTGCTCAAGCCCTTTGATATCATTGATGATTGCTCCAAGTGAATCAGCAGTATCCTTCAGATGATCCTCCACTGTCGGAGCCTTGGATTCCGGTGTTTCATCTCCTGTCCCCTGAGACACATCACCGTTTCCTTCGTCCGCAGGCGGGTTCTCTGTTCCTTCTCCTTCTGCAGGCGGCTGCACTGCAGTTCCCGCATCCCCTGCCGCTCCATCTTCAGAAGTCTGAGAACCTTCTGGAGAAGCCTGAGAACCTTCACCGATTGCTGCCGTATCCTCCGGAGTCGGAGGATTTATATTCTCCGCCCCCACATTCCCTTCTGCAGGCGCCGTTTCTACTGGCGTCCCAGTTCCTTCCATAACAGGCTGGCTGCCCTCCGGAGCCTGAACCATCTCCTGGATCACACCCTGTGTATCAGTCAGCGTCTGTAAAATCTGTTCATTTTGTGACGGCCCCGCCTGTTCAACAGGCTCTGCCGGAATATCAGAAACACTTGTATCAGCCGTACTATTATCATTTACTGCATCATTGATTGCTGCTAAAACAGGAGTACCGGCAGTTACCATTGCCAAAATTCCAATCCCGATCGAATTAATAACTCTCGTATTCGTCAATTTTTTCTTCATTCTCTCATCCCTTTCTTCTTTTTTGTACGTTCTTTCATACTATATCGTCAATAATCCAATACCAGATAACACTCTCTCGCTATGATCCCAAATAAATTTTAGATAACTTCCATTGCGTTCATTGCTTCACTGGATAAAAAAAGAATGCAGAAACTATCTCATTCCGCATTCCTCCAGGCAGTCTCCTTTTCTATTCTTCCTTCAATGCAATCTTATCAAAAAGATACTGCAGCACATCTTCCGAGAACTTCCGCGCTGAAATTCCTATGATGCAGCTTCCATCTCCCTGCTTTTCCTGCCTTGTTACATCTGCATACATGATCAGCGTATCCGCCACAAGGATGATATCCTTTCCCAGAATATCCGGTACTTCTTCCGGCACTTGGATTCCCATCCCTAGCGGGCTTACGTTTTCCGTATGCACGAAATATTTTTCCTGCGTGTCGCATACCACGATCACTGCATTGGCAGAGTAGCCTACCCTGCCGATTGCTCTGCGTTCCTCCATCTCTGACTCCCTTCTCTATAAAAAATTCAATTATTCGCTCGCCAGCACATCCCCCAGTGAATTATCATTCAAAAAGGTATCCATATTATACAAAAATAACACATCCGTAATCCCCTTATTCTCAACCAGCATGTGCACATTCTCATAATAATATCTGGCGTCGATCATGATGATCTCGTTATAATAAGGGATCAGAAACGGCACAAAGCTGTTTGCATAGGAATCCTTGAATATCAGCAGCCGCCTCTGGTTGTCATTGGTGGTAACGATGTCTACCATGGCGTGGTTGCCGCCGAAGAACACCTGATACTTATCCTTTCCGTCCAGAGCCTTCCTGTCGTATATGGTCGGCCGCTTTTCTTCGTTGTCAGAATCACTTACAAGATATTGATATTCCACATTTTCCGGCTGATACACCTCCACGGTGTCCGTTGCCTTGTGGTAGCCGCTCCTGGATGCCAGTGTGCCTGAAAAATCCGTTGCCACAGTATGGATCTTATAATCTGACACTAGTCCTTCGATTTCCAACTGCTTTGCAGCGGCATTAAACCCATATGCCGCCCCCCTGCTTGTCCAATGGTGGTCTGTCTTATAATAGACTCCTTCATCCACATGCTTTCTGAGAGTTTCCGTGATATCGATCAGGCCGATTCCCCCGGAAAGCTGCTTTTTGATATATTTCATATCCTCTCCCTGATCACGCACAGGAGCGCCCATCGGCAGATAATCTTTCATGATATAGGCCGCATTGGGTACGATCAGGGCATTCATCCGCAGATCGCCGTTTTTCTGGCGGAACTGGTTCATAGCCTCCAGGTTTTCCTTCGTATTTTTTTCATCCATTCCTACAGGAATCTGCATCAGATACTTCTTCTTTCCAAGGTAGACCCCGTTAAACTCCCGTTTTCCTACGAGAAGGTCGCACCGCACTTTCAGGCGGATCCAGAGATCTCTCAGAATAAACTGATCTGAAGAATAGTCTTCCAATTCAGTCATATACTCTTTATTCTTAATATTTTCAATATCCGGCCTGGGAAATGTAGTCAGTACACGGTTCTCTTCATCCGAAATCTTTCTGTCAGGCTGTATGATGCTTGCCGCCACCAGCAGCAGGACCATTCCCGCGAAACACCAGGCCATGCTGCGATGCAGATTTTTATTTTCCTTCCGCCGTCGTTCCTTTCCCCTTTTTAATTCCATTCTTCTTTCCCTTCTCGCCCGCATTGTAGATTTTCATATAATACTTTACACTGCCTGCAATCATTCGCTGGTCCAGCCCTCTCGTTTCTTCCTGCCCAAAAGTTTTCCTACGATACAATCCCCGTCAGAGCTGAAGCGTCTGTCCGATCCTCCATGCGGATCAGAACCGGAAATACAGGAAGGGATTGTAAGTATCATTGACCAGATACGCCGTTGAAATCAGAAAAATCCCTGCATACATCACAACGCTGACAATCTGCATATACCGCTCTTCCCTCCAGATCAGTTCCGAGAACTTCCGGTATACAAGCGGAGTGCTTCCGATTCCCGCAATGATACCGAGCATCAGGCTGGATTTCAGGTAGTAGAAGCCAGTCATATCGATCAGTCCTTTTCCCCCGATACCAAACATAGCGCCCAGATAAGACGCCGCGCCTCCCAGCGAAGGCGAGAAGAACAGTACCCAGCCGAACATCACAAGGATTATGGTGTACACATGTCTGGCCGCCTGCGGAAAACGTTCCAGCACATCACCCAGCACATATTTTTCCAGACACAGGATGATACCGTAATACAGCCCCCATAAAATAAAGTTCCATGCAGCGCCGTGCCACAGTCCGGTCAGCATCCACACGATCATCAGATTCCGGATGGCTTTTGGCGTACCGCCCCGGTTGCCGCCCAGAGGGATATATACGTACTCTTTGAACCAGGAACTTAAGGAGATATGCCATCTCCTCCAAAATTCCGTGATACTTTTAGAGATATATGGATAGTCAAAGTTCCTCATAAAATCGAACCCGAGCATTTTTCCCAGTCCCACTGCCATGTCCGAATAGCCGCCGAAATCAAAATAAATCTGCATCGTATAGGCAAAACATCCAATCCATGCCGTCAGCGCGGACATCTGCGGGATTCCGAGTGAAATAATGGATTCGTAAATACTTCCGATATTGTTGGCGATCAGCACTTTTTTTCCCAGTCCCCGCAGGAACCATACGGAGCCTTCCCCGAATCGTTCCCAGGAGATGGTCCGCTTCTTAAGCTGTCTCTCCACATCTGAATACCGCACGATCGGTCCGGCAATGAGCTGAGGAAACATACTTACATAAGCGCCGAATGCAATTGGATCATGCTGCGCCATTACCTTGCCGCGGTACACATCGATCACGTAAGACATGGTCTGGAAGGTATAAAAAGAGATCCCTATAGGAAGCGCGAGCTCTTTATACGGAATATCAAACGGCAGCACTGTATTTAAGTTCTCGATCAAAAAGCCGTAGTATTTATAAAATCCCAAAATCAGAAAATTGATAACCGCCGTCACGATGCAGGCTGTTTTTGCCTTTGCCATATTGCCGGCCCGGATATGGGTCTCCAATTCTAAACCACTGACAAAATTGATCCCGATACTGAGCAGCATCAATATCACATACACCGGCTCGCCCCATGCATAAAAAATCAGGCTGGAGATCAGAAGCACAAGGTTCTTTCCTGCAAACGGCATCACATAATATACCACCAGCACAATAGGCAAAAATACAAAGATAAAAAATATACTGCTGAAGATCATAATCTCTACCTCATAAGCTTTTTACAAAGGCTTCCTGTGCATCGGACGCATGTTCCCCAACCACATAGAGCACAAAATTGCCTCTTTCTAAAAGTACATGTTTATTCAGCAATGCTGTCTGTTCCGCGCCGTAACCTTGAAAACTCTTCAGCTGAGTATCCAGACGTTCCAAAATGGCATCCTGCACCTGCTTCTTCTGGCTGCTGTCTTTCAGCTTTACAAGAAGCATCTCGTGGGCATCCATATTGTCAATCGGAGCATACAGTACCGCCCCCTCATAATCCTTGGGGTTCAGACCATAGAAACGCTTTACCATCCTCGCCTCTGCCACTTCCATCCCCTGGAACTCGGCAGCTTTAACTACATTCTCTGCCACTGTCTCAATCTTAGCTGAGCTGACGGGGTCATTGACCATATCCAGTATGACAAATATCAGCAGGAATGCAGCAAGTGCGTACTTGATATAATGGTAGGGAATCCCGGACAGCTTTTCAAACGGGAGCGCTCCCTTCGTCCGGTTCTGCCTGGATGCGTGAATCCCGGCCTCCTGTCTGACCGGCATTTTTACTTTTGGAAATCTGAACTGGATATTTCCGGATCCGTTCCTGGCTTCATCCGGTTTACTATCTTGTCTTTTAGGAAAAACAATTCTTTTCATCTTCACTGCTCGTTCACCTCTGTCAGCATATTCGCCGCCCAGTATTTATAAAAATCAGGCTGCAGATGGAGGCCGTCGTCCTGATACAGATTCTGATGCTCTTCCGCAACATATGTATTGTCAATATAACGGTATCCCTGCTGCTCTGTCATTGCTTTCAGCGCAGCATTATATTCTCCCAGCCGTGCATAACTCTCATTCCAGATCGCTGTAGGCCCAGGCGGCAGTATGGAGTTCAGATAAACCTCTGCATTCGGCAGCGCCCCTATGACCGCCTGCATCTGTGCGGCACACTCCGCCGCATAATCTGTCGGTTCCGGCCACAGCCCGCAGGTAATATCATTGATTCCAAAGCAGAGGAATACCCGTTCCGGATTCAATCTCCTCAACTGGTCAATATGCTCTGACACATCTGTGATCGTGCTGCCGCTTTCCGCAATGACCCAGTCCTCCAGAAGAAATTCATAAAAAGAAAATCCCACTGCACGGGAATCCCCCATCACGGCACAGCTCTCAAAGCTGCCCCATATCATGCTTTCATCCGTATCCGCCATATCCAAGCTGTGCCTGACTCGGATTGCCTTAATTCTTTCATTGATCTCCGCCTCATCCTGCTGTTCCAGGCTTTCCAGATAACGGATGCCCTGGGCTACCTTTTCCTTATTCTGCTCCTGCTTCTGGTTTTTATAAATAAACACAATAATAACGACAGCGATAATGATTATCCCTGCCGCCAATAAAATAAACTTTATATCTGGTAAATGGGCTCTTTTCCCTGTTCTCATTTGTATTCTCCCCGAAAATAGCATTTCAAAACAGCAGACGATACGCTTCTGTTCTGAACAATTACTAACATTCTACTATTTCTCCCCCATATTTTCAATATAAATTTGCAACCGGCAAAATATCCCACAAAATTTGTGCTGTATTTCTCTCTTAATCTTCCGTCCTGCTTTGTCGTATACAGCAGAACATATAAAGTTTTTATCTCTGACTTATTTCAGCATATCCAGCACTGCCCTTTTGGGTTTCGCCCCAAGATCCCTCTTTACTTCCTCGCCGTTCTTGAATACGATCAGAGTCGGGATGCTCATGACACCATATTTCTGTGCGATCTCCAGTTCATTGTCGATATTCAGCTTTCCTACCTTTACATCATTCACTTCCCCTGCAATCTCCTCGATCACCGGAGCCATCATTTTGCAGGGCCCGCACCAGTCCGCATAAAAATCTACCAGGACCGGCTTATCGGACTGCAGGACCTCCTGTTCAAAATTCTGTGCCGTGATTGTTAATACTGCCATTGTTCTTCCTCCTTTTTCGTACTTCTGCCACAGTTTATGCGATGGATGCCGGAAGCATACTGCCTCCCGGCATCCTCTGGCCGCAGACCGCTGTATTTTACGGCTTCTTACGCTTCATCTATAGCTTTCCCAATATCATGCCGCATATACTTATTTCCAAATTCCACCCAGTCCGTGGCCGCATATGCATTTTCCCGGGCTTCCCTCAGATTTCTTCCCTTGGCAGTGACACCCAGCACCCGGCCACCGTTGGTCACGATCTTATCCCCATCAAACTTGGTTCCCGCATGGAAGCAATAGTATCCTTCATGCTCCTTAAATTTTTCCAGCCCGCTGATGGCAAAGCCCTTTTCGTATTTGAGCGGATATCCGTCCGATGCCAGCACCACACAGACCGCCGCATTGTCCTCAAATTCCAGTTCTACCTGTCCCAGACAGCCGTCGATACAGGCTTCTACCACTTCGATCAGGTCATTTTTCATCCGGGGCAGCACCACCTGTGCTTCCGGATCCCCGAAGCGCGCATTGTATTCCAGCACCTTGGGCCCATCCTCCGTCAGGATCAGTCCGAAGAAGATCACTCCCTTGAACGGCCTTCCCTCTTCCGCCATTGCGTCCACAGTGGCCTGATAGATATATTTCTCACAGAACTGCTCCACCTCGTCCGTATAAAAAGGACTCGGAGAAAAGGTTCCCATTCCTCCCGTATTCAGACCTGTATCGCCGTCTCCTGCCCGCTTGTGGTCCTGAGCAGAGGTCATGGTCTTGATGGTCTTGCCGTCTACAAAGGAGAGCACCGACACTTCCCGTCCCACCAGAAATTCTTCCACCACCATCTCATTTCCCGCGGAACCGAACTTCTTATCCAGCATGATCGTCTTAACGCCTTCTTTTGCCTCTTCCAGATTCTGGCAGATCAGCACGCCCTTACCAAGAGCCAGCCCGTCCGCCTTGAGTACGATCGGGAACTTCGCCGTTTCCAGATAAGCCAGAGCCGCATCCGGATCGGTAAAGTTCTCAAAAGCTGCTGTGGGAATGTTGTATTTTTTCATCAGATTTTTTGAAAATGCCTTGGATCCCTCCAGGATCGCCGCGTTCTTCCGGGGGCCGAATGTCCGGATACCGGCTGCTTCCAGCTCATCCACCAGTCCGCCTACCAGCGGGTCGTCCATTCCCACGATAACAAGATCGATCCGGTTCTCCTTCGCAAATGCCGTAAGCTTGTCAAACTCCATGGCGCCGATCGGCACACATTCGGCATACTCTGCAATTCCGGCATTTCCCGGCGCACAGTACATCTTCGTTACTTTCGGGCTTTTCGCGGCGCTGGCCGCGATCGCATGTTCTCTGCCTCCGCTTCCCACAATCAATACTTTCATCTCTGCCTCCTGTCCGCTTCTCGTTGGTTCTTCTATGACTGTCTTTTGATCTTCCACCGTGACTCTCCCGTTGGCGATCAGATCAATGGCCCGCGGCAGGATCTTCCACTCTGCCTGCTCCATGACCCTGCGCTGCAGTTCCCTGGGAGTATCTCCATGCCGCACCTCCACGGCCTTCTGCAGGATGATCGGCCCGGTATCCGTACCCTCGTCTACAAAGTGCACCGTGGCGCCGACCACCTTCACACCTCTGGCTAGAGCCGCCTCATGCACCTTCAGGCCGTAATATCCGGTTCCGCAGAAAGAGGGGATCAGAGAAGGATGGATATTGATCATTCTGTTTCTGTATTTTGCCGTCATCTCCGGAGGAATCACCACCAGAAAACCGGCCAGCACCACCAGATCCGGCTCAAAGGCATCCACCGCCTCCAAAAGCTTTTGATTAAACTGCGCCCGGTCTTCAAAATCCTTCGGCGAAATACAAGCCGTCGGTATGCCGTGTTTTGCGGCACGTTCCAGGGCATATGCATTTTTATTATTACTGATGACTCCCGCAATCTTTGTATTGGTAATGGTTCCGGCTTCCACTGCGTCAATAATGGCCTGCAGATTGGTCCCGCCTCCGGAGACCATGACTACGACGTTTAGCATAAGGACACCCCTTTTTCACCTGCTTCGATCTCTCCTACCACATAAGGAGTCTCGCCTGCTGCCCGTATCGCTTCCATGGTCTTGTCCGCGTCTGCCGCATCCACTGCCAGCACCATTCCCAATCCCATGTTGTACGTGTTGTACATCATCTGCTCTTCGATACCGCCGGTCCTGGCAAGCAATTCGAAGATTGGAGAAATGGGATAGCTGTCCCTGCGGATGACTGCCCGGGTGCTGTCCTTTAACATTCTTGGAATATTCTCATAAAAACCGCCCCCGGTAATGTGGCTGCATGCCTTTACCGTCACACCGGCCCCGCGGATACTGCGGAGTGCTTTCACATAAATCTTGGTGGGAGCCAGCAGCGCTTCGCCCAGGGTACATCCCAGACTGTCATAGTACGTTTCCAGAGATTCTTTTGTCATCTCAAATACCTTCCGCACCAGTGAAAAGCCATTGCTGTGTACGCCCGAGGACGCCATGCCGATGAGTACGTCCCCTGCCTTCAAGTCCTTTCCAGTGATCAGGTCCTTTTCATCTACGATTCCCACCGCGAATCCGGCCAGATCGTATTCGTCTTCCGGATAAAAGCCCGGCATCTCCGCGGTCTCTCCGCCGATCAGCGCGGCATTAGACTGCCTACAGCCCTCCGCAACCCCGCTTACGATGGCCGCGATCTTCTCAGGTTCATTTTTACCGCATGCAATGTAATCCAGGAAAAACAGCGGTTCACCGCCTGCGCAGGCAATGTCGTTGACACACATCGCCACACAGTCAATCCCCACCGTATCGTGCCGATCCATGAGAAACGCCAGCTTCAGCTTTGTCCCCACACCGTCCGTACCGGATACCAGAGTCGGCTTTTCCATCTGTTTAAACCGTTCCATGGAGAATGCTCCGGAAAAACCGCCCAGGTTCGTCAGAACCTCCGGGCGCATCGTCCCCTGCACATGCTTCTTCATCAATTCCACTGCCTTATAGCCGGCCTCAATGTCCACGCCAGCAGCCTTGTAATCTATTGCCATTGCTTTTTCTCCTTCTTCTGTCCTGTGAACAGCACGCACACACCTGTCATCACAGGTCGCTGGCAGACAAAACGGCGCGTCCGTTCTGCCTCCCGGCGTGCCGGAAATTCTCATTGTGCCAGATATGCCTCATAACCGATCTCGTCCAGCTTCGAAGCTTTGGCCTGAACGGTCTCTTTCATTTCTTTCGTATGATCCTTTAACTGATCCAGAAGCTCCGGTTCCGATACAGACAGAATCTTCGCAGCCAGGATTGCCGCATTCATACCGCCGTCGATCGCCACGGTTGCCACCGGAATACCGGGGGGCATCTGTACGATCGAATACAGCGCGTCCTTCCCGTCCAGATTCTTCCCTGACAGCGGCACACCGATGACCGGCATCGGAAACAGCGCCGCGCACATGCCCGGCAGATGGGCCGCCATACCTGCCCCTGCAATGATCACCTTGATTCCCTTTCCTTCAGCCGCCTTCGCCCATTCAAAAAACACATCCGGCTCCCGATGAGCGGAGATGATCGTCATCTCATAATCAATCCCAAACTTTTCCAACTGCTTTGCAGCCTTGCTCATGACTTTCAAGTCCGAGTCACTGCCCATTACAATTCCTACCTTCGGCATTCTTTTCCCACCTTTCTAATGGTTCGTTGAGCACTTCCGTTCCCGGGAGTACAAATCTTCCGTTCTTCAACAGTATAATTCTTTTTCCTTCTTTTGTCACTACGCTGATTTCATCCAGCTCCTCATAGGGAATCGTGATGTCCGTATGACACTGGAAATAAGCCTTCTCCGGATCTTCCTTCCGAAGCACGGAAATGGAATTGTCCTTCGCCACGATCTCCTTCCCGTTGGGGTTATATACCCTTATATCCTCGCTCCAGCTGTAGCAGGTATCGCCTACCGCAAAGTGCGGGCCTGTCTTCTCCGCAATGAGAATCGGCAGTTTCTCTTCGATCTGATATTTTCTTCCCGCCACATAAGCGGTGGTATTTGTCCCGATTGCAAACTCTCCCAGCGGAAGCGTCGGATGGTTATGAAGGACGTTGTCACTGACATATTTCCGGTTGTCTTCTTCATTCTCAAAGTTGGAGCAGGTGTAGTCCGTGATCCTGCCGTCCTGAAATGTCAGCTTCAAATCTTTATATTGCAGTTCGTTCAGATACACCCTGCTCACGTGCAGAACCCCTTCTGTCCCTTCTAGGACCGGAGAGGTGAAAATCTCGCCTACCGGGATATTCACATCCGCCACACAGTTTTCAAAAACGGTCTCTTTCTCCGGATTCTCCAAACGGTAGAGCTGCACCCTGATATCGGTCTCATTTTTTCCTTTTCCAAGCACATGGACATACTGCCCCTGATCCAGTGCATCGATCATCCTCTGCTGTACGGTCTCATACAACCTAGCGTCCAGGGTATTGATCCGGATAACTTCGTCAAAGATCTCCGCATACTGCTCCCCGATCTCCGGAACAGGAAACGCAATGATCGTGAAGCTCCGTTCCTCCCCTTTAATAAACTGATTCGTAATCTGTCCGGACCGGCTGTCATACTGGAGGGATAACTCCCTCTGTGCTTCCGTATAGCTGTTGGCTTCCTTTTTCACCTCCGGAGAAAATGGCTTCTCTCCAAATGTCTCGATCAGAGCCGGGCCTGCATACTGCGCCGCCTGTCTCCTGCTCTCCTCATATACGTGCCGGAGCACGTCCAGCTTCCGATCCATATATCTTTTGTCCAGGAACAGCGCCTCGTCCTGGCGGTGATCGTAGTCGTACTGCTTATTCGCGGAAGCGCCCCAGAAGCCGGTCTTTCTTTGTCCACGTTTTGTCACTACGCCGGAAGCCGCACGATAGATGACCGGGGCCAGACCCATTTTTTCGAAATTTTCGATCGCCAACTTGACTACCCGTTCAAATCCCAGACGATACCGTATATCTACCACCGATTTTTTAGACAGGTCCTTTCCCGTATTGATAAAACCGATCCGATAGCCTTCTGTATAGACATCCGCCATCTTTTTCAGCGTTTCCAGCGGAAGGCTCCTCAGATGTCTGGCGGTGCCCAGCTCATTTTCCGTAATATATTCCCCAAATCGGTACAGATAACGCTCATCGTCCAGATTCTCACAGAGGATCACATCCGCCGCAAAGGACTGCATGGGATAAAGCTGCTCCTCAATCCGCTCCGTCAGAAAGATGTCGCAGTAATCGCTGGCATACCAGTAAAAGATATCCTTTATACTCTCTGTTGTCGGAATACCGCCTTCAAAATGGTTGTACACCTGGATCAGCAGTTCATTCAGTATCGTCAGGTAATCGGGCCTGCATTCAAACGCGAAGGCAATGCCGCCGCGGAGTTCTGCATACAGGAAGCTTAAGAGCTTTCCCCACTCTTCCCCGAATACTGCCCCGGCGTATGCCGGATTTGCATAGCTTTTTTCATAATGCTCCGGCAGGATGTCCGCATACAGCGCATGATTCCCTTCCTGCAGCCTGCCCAGGCTAAGCCTGCGCCAGGAGCCGTCCATGATCTGCCGGGAGATCTCCGCCAGTTGCAGGGCAAAGCCCGCCATCTGCCGGAAATATTCCCGGAACGGCTCTGCCGTAGTTTCCTCTGCCTGTATCTCCTTCAGCCTTGCAACCGACAGGTCATATCTTTCCTGATATCCTTCTTTTTCAGACTCCGGCGCTCCCTCCGGAACCTGCCCTTGGTTTTCACTCATTTCTTAACTCCTCCACAAAAAATAATGATCAGGCTGAGCAGGATCAGTATATTTGCAGCAATCCCAAGCCTGCAAAAAATATACCGCTTCTCCCTCTCCCGCAGTCCTTTTACACCTGCCCTTACTCCCAGGACAGAAAATATCATTGCCAGTATACCGAATCCACCGATAAATCCCGCGGCCGCACCGTGCTTCCAGTACGCGATCCCCACTGCTCCTATGAGAAGCAGAAAAGAGCCGGAAGCATACCAGCAGGAATGCGCGCCCATGTGAGAATATTTCATAGGGGCCTGTCCATACTTCCTAGTCGCCCGCTGTTTTCTCCCCCTGTCACGAATCCGCTTTTTTGTATAGTTTGTGCTTCTGGCCATAATACTTTCTCCTTATGATATTGCAGATCAAAAATAAAATGTATCCCAGAATACCTCCCAGCGTATTCAGCAGGAGGTCATCCACGTCAAAGCTTCCGACCCTGGCAAATAGCTGGAATACCTCCACGCCAAGACTCAGGGCAAAGCTGTAGAACATTGTCTGGAAAAATCCTCTGCACGTGCTTGCCATGGATATGAAAAATCCATATGGCACGAAAATCAGGATATTCCCGAACAGATTTGCAAATACGGCGAATGCCCCCAGCTCCTCCCTGTATTCGATAAAGCGCATGATTTCCTTAAACAGCACCAGATTATACCGGTATCCCTGGGATGGCTCCGTGCGTCCGTACCACTCCGCAAAGCACAAAAAATACACCAGAAATGCAATATAAAGTACGAACATTACTTTTCCAAGAATGCGGTACTTTCTAACTTCTCTCTGACTCAAAATAATACTCCTTCAGATTGTCTTCCGGCCGGCCCGGCCGGGCGTCCCCTTAAAATGTGATCTCTCCCCGATGCTTCAAAAGCCTTGCGCCGTTCACGATTGTAATCACTCCGGATGTGATCCCGATCACGATCATAACGATTCCAAATGCAATATTCATCCCTCCGGACGACGTCATTGTTTTGTATGCTCTCTCCATAAAATAATGCTCCTTTGCTGATTGTCTGCGTTTTTACTTCACGCCATATGTATTATAATATGCATCGATCGCTGATTTTAATGTATCGTCGATCACGATTTGTCCGCCGCATTCCTGATCGTACAGGCTCTCCACGACCTCTTCCATGGTCACGATCGCCGCGGTGTCAAATCCGTAAAGCTCCCTGATCTCGTCCAACGCACTCTTCTGTCCGCCTTTTCCAACTTCCATGCGGTTCAGGGATACGATCAGCCCCTTCACCTCCACATCAGCCTGGGCTTTCAGGATGGGGAAGGTTTCCTCGATAGACTTACCGGACGTGGTCACATCCTCAATGATCACCACCCGGTCGCCGTCCTTGAGCTTACTTCCCAGCAGGATCCCCGTGTCTCCGTGATCCTTTGCCTCCTTCCGGTTGGAACAGTACCGTACATCCTTGCCGTACAGCCTGCTGATTGCGATCGTCGTCGCCACGGATAGGGGGATCCCCTTGTATGCAGGCCCGAACAGTACATCAAAATCCAGCCCGTAATTATCATAAATCGCTTTTGCATAGTATTCCCCAAGCTTCTGGAGCTGGGTGCCTGTCACATAAGCGCCCGCATTCATAAAAAACGGAGATTTTCTGCCGCTCTTTAACGTGAAGTCACCGAATTGGAGCACTTTGCTTTCCACCATAAATTCAATAAATTCTTTCTTATAGCTCTCCATGATCCTGCTTCTCCTCCTCTTTGAATGTGTATCTGTTCAGTACCTTTACTCATGCGCACACAGTCCCGCTCTTCTGAACAGTTACAGAAATGTTTTTTATCCCTGCCGGGCAGTTACAATGTTTTACCTGCTGTTTTCTCTCAAAATACTTTTCCAAATCTTATCTGATCGTCCTGTACGAAACGTCACCTCATTCTAACATAACATTTCCAAAATAACAATTATGAAACAGGATTTTGCGGTTAAATTTCTTACCAATGGTTACTGTTCACACCCTTTGGGTGCTCCAGTAACAGTATCCAGCCCATTCTAAGTCGCCTTCGGCGAGGGGCTGGATATTATTGCAAATGTAACTTTATTGGCCGGACACCGTGCAGCAGGGTGCACGACGCAGTGTGAACTGTAACTACCAATGTAACTATACACGGCCTGACCGGCCGCTCATAGTTACGGCATCTGCCGAATCTGCTCTGCCTCCTCCCGCGTGATCACGTGATGCCTGACCATGCTCTGAAGCACCACATCAATCCTCCGTGCGGCCAGTTCCTGGCTGATATCCGGGGAATACATGGAGGGCGCGTTGGGCACTCCGGCGAGCATAGCGGCCTCATAGTCCGTCACCTCTGCGGGCAGCTTCCCGAAGTACCCCATAGACGCCGCATAGACGCCCTCATAACCGCTGCCAAAATTTGCTGTATTGACATACAGTTCAAAGAGTTCCTCCTTGGTATAGTTCTTTTCCATATCATATGCCGCGAATACCTCCGCTGCTTTTCGTTCCATTTTCTTTTCCTGCGTAAAAAGCATATTTTTTGCAAGCTGCTGTGTGATAGTGCTTCCGCCTTCCACAAAGGACATTTCCCGGATATCCGTCCACGCGGCGCGCACGACTGCGATCGGGTCAATCCCCGGATGGGACATGAACCGATGGTCCTCCACGGATATGACGGCGTCTATATAAAAGTCCGACATCTCGGAAAAGGCCGTAAAGTTTTCCATTGCACGAATCTCCTCCACCCGTTCTTCGATTGAAGTCTTAGATATGGCATCCTGATACATCCGGTATCCCTTCACCCCGAAAAACGCGCAGACTGCCACTGCCATACATACAAAAAGCAATACCAGGCTGAATATAAATTTTCGAACAGGATGCCTCTTTTTCACTCTTCTCAATGTATTGTCAATTCCTTTCCGTATTTTTGACCTGCCGGTTGTTACTATTGTGTGAAGTGGCTGTGAATCGTAACTGCTGATTCCGGCGTCAGGTCATTTCATCCCGCAATGCGTCAATGATGTTTTCTTTTCTGATCTTACTTACAGCATACATCATTGTGACGAATATTACAAGGAATACACTCAGAACACTGATTCCCACACTGGTCCATGGCAAGATAAATCTTGTATCGTCCGTCGACATGGTCCTGATGATCAGCACGGAAGCGAGTAGTGACAGAGGGATTCCAACCGCCAGCGCCTTGATGCCATAGAGCGCGCACTCAAAACGCATCATTTTATTAAAAGCTTTATCCGACATTCCCACGGAACGCAGCATCGCCAGCTCCCGCTTGCGCAGCTTGATGTTGGTTGAGATTGTATTGAACACATTGGCTGCTGCGATCAGTGAGATCAGAGTAATAAAAATATAGGCAAATACATTGGCTATAAAGAGATAATTCCGAACCTGCTCAAATGCCTCCGTACTGTTCAGCAGCGTATAGGAACATGAAATCCCTTCTGACACAAGGATCCTGCGCATTTCGTCCTCAAACTGGGATGCATTGTCCACGTAAAAGCACATCCCTTTGACCCGCAGTTCTGCGGAGCTCCCGGAGGGTACGAGCGTTTCCTTTGCCGACCATGGCGCAAGTATTTCAAAAGTGTAGGGGAGGCGCTCCGGATCCGGGCCATCCGCATCTATAGACGGCGGAATGTCAGGCGGCACAAACTCCGCCGTCGTTATGCTGACATTCTGCGCCTGACCAGCTGTCCCATCTGTCATTATCGGAGAAACGGCAAGCTCCATGGTCGTATTTTGAAACAGGTCCGCAAGGTCCCCGGCTCCTTTTACGTCATCGCTGTCATCATTGATCTTGGCAACAGCGATCCGTTTCCCGTTTTGTCCCATATACTCTGCCGCCGGCAGTCCCAGCCCTTCCACCATGTCCTGATAAAAGACATCGTCAAAAAAATGCACTTCCAGCGGAAGCTCCTGATCCTCTTCATCGAACCGACTGCCCGGCACTCCCCAATAATCGTCGCTAAGATCATCCGACCGAACCGTACAGGTGAAGCGAATCGCCGCCCTGCAGGAGCTTTCTGAAATGCCGGGTATCTTTTTCAGCTTTTCATAGAGACGGAACAGTTCTTCATCCTCCATCTCCTGCGTTCCGAAGCCGATGTCATAATCAGACACCGTTTTTAACCCGTCCGCTGACAGCCGCATGGATTCGATCAGAGCGTTGGCAGATACAAACAGCACAATACTCAAAACCAGTGAAAACACGATACTGCGGTAACGCTTCCTGTTTCTTTTGAAGTTTTTCAGAGCAAGTGTTCCTTCCAGACCGTATAAACGCTGCCGACTCTGCGGTATCTCCATCGTCCCAGATTCTACTTTGATCTCGTTGGTCTGCCGGATACATTCCATCACCGTCAGCCTCACCGCCTTTTTGGCCGGCAGCCAGGCTGAGATTAAGATTGTAATCAGGCTTACCGCTGTCGAACCGGCCAGCGCGGGAGCAGATACCTTGAGGGTCAGCGGAACGCCTGTGTAAAGGATAGCCCCAAACTGACCGGATACTATGGAGATTACTCCCCGGATACATCCAAGGCCCGCCAGGATGCCGGCTGGTATCCCCGCCGCGCCGATGCAGAGTCCTTCAAAAAGGACGGAATTACGCAGCTGCTTTTCCGTAGCCCCCACAGAAGCAAGTACCCCGATTTCCCGGATGCGCTCATTCAGTGATATGCTGAATGAATTGTAGATCAGAAAAACCGAACCGGCCATGATGATCGCAAGAACAATTCCTCCGAAAGAATATAAAAATGCCATGAATACTTTGTCCGACGGCCTGTCCGAGATTCCCATGACACGCAGCACGTCATAGTTCAGCATGCACGGATGCATGCCTTTTACCTTTTCCACATAGGAATATACTTTCCGCATAGAATCCAGGGTAACAAACAGGGTGAGCGGATTGGGACTGTCCATGGTTTCTGTCTTTGTGATCAGCGTACATCCCGGAGACTCCTCAGACTCAAACACTGGAGTCCTGCAGATTCCGACAACCGTATAGGTTTTCTCCTTCCGCGGCAGAAAGGTTTCGGCTCCGGCCATGTATGGATCGACCTGGCTCAGTTCCTGCTCTCCTCTCATTCGGCTTCCCACCGTTAGTTCCAACGTGCTGCCCATTGTGCCGGATACACCGCACTCTTTCAAGGCGCTTCCGGATAGAAGAACCTCCCCCTCATTTTCCGGGAGCCGTCCCGAGAGCAGTGTGATTGGCAGTGCTTCGAATGTTTCTTCCTGAAATCCGGCGATAAACAGATAGGGTCTGTCAGGATTGGTCCCGCTTTCCGGCTCTGCATAGCCGATATTTTCAAAAGTCACTGTGTCCGTGACCTCTTTATCGCCCGAGCGCGCCTGCACGAAGGATTCGTCTGCGTTGAAAAACGCGGCGCTCCATCCGCCATATTTCTGTATGGCTCCTCTCGCCATATAATCCAGCAGCGATACGCCGAAGGTGGTCACTCCTGTGATCATCACGGTTGACAGTATCACACCGATGATGGTTACAAAGGTCCGTGCACGGTTCTTTTTCAGCCCCTCCAGGGCAATTTTATGAAAGATATTCATGACCGCTCCACCTGCCTTTCGCTCCCCGCGTTATCGCTATCCGGGCGCGTTCCTTTTCTGTCAGAGATTTTGACAGCAGACGTTGTCTGCCGTTCATCCTGCAGGATCATCCCGTCTGAAATACGGATGATCCGGTCTGCCTGGAGGGCAATATTTTTGTCGTGGGTGACCAGAATCAGGGTCTGCCCGTATTCCTTGTTGCTCTTTTTTAAAAGCTTTATGATCTCATGTCCGTTCCGGCTGTCCAGGCTTCCGGTGGGCTCGTCGGCCAGCATCAGCTGGGGCGCGTTCATCAGGGCGCGTCCGATAGCCACACGCTGCTGCTGACCGCCGGAAAGCTGGTTAGGAAGATGGTTCTGGCGGTCCTCCAAGCCAAGCAGATGCAGCAATTCATTCAGCCGTTCCCTGTTTACCTTCCGTCTATCCATCAGCACCGGCAAAGTGATATTTTCCACCACGTTAAGTGTGGGGATCAGATTGTGGAACTGATAGATCAGCCCTACCTGGCGTCTTCGAAAGATAGCCAGCTTTTCACTGCTCTGGCCGTATACATCCTGCCCGTTCAGGTAGATCTTTCCCTTCGTAGGCACGTCTACCCCGGCAATGGCATGGAGCAACGTGCTTTTTCCTGAACCGGAAGATCCGATGATCGCGGTAAATCCGCCTTTTTCAATCGTAAGCGAAACGCCGTTCAACGCGATGACCTGATTTTCGTCCCTGCCGTAGAACTTGTATAAATTTTCGACTTTCAAAAAATCCATGATATGAACCTCCTTTATCCATAGACGCTTCATTCCGGATTTCTTCCGCCTCCTCCGCCTTGTCCTGACAAAATATTCAGACACATATTACTTAAAATGAATGCAGCGATGTACTCGAAAGAAATATCCGCTTCTGAGCATACCTCTATCTTAGGATTCCATACTTACATTTTCGTGACTATTTTGTGAGAGATTCGTCACATTCCAAAGTTCTCCGCCTTGCTTGGCAGGTTATTACCGCAAACTTTACAATCCCGCGGCTCATAGCAGAAAGTCGTTATTTTGGAAAACGGATAATAAATACCGCGCCGCCCCGGGGATGGTTTTCTGCAGTAACCGTACCGCCCTGCCGGGTGATGATCGTCCTGCAGAGCGCAAGACCGATCCCATATCCCGCCGCTCTCGAGTTTTTTCCCCGGTAAAATCGCTCGAACAACGACGCGAGTTCTTTTTCTTCAAACCCTGTCCCGCTGTCATGAACCGTAAGTTCCGTATACAGCGGGTTGTCCTCACAGACAATTTCAATCTGCCCATGATCGCCGGCGTTTTCCATGCAATTTTTCAAAATATTCTGAATCGCCTCTGCCAGCCAGTCTGAATCCCCCTGGATTTGAATCCCCTCCGGTACCTCCGCCTGCAGTGCGATATTGTGCAGCTCCATCGGAATCAGAAGCGGGCGGAGAGCCGTATTTACCAGTTCCCACATATCCACCGGTCTGCTCCGGAATACCACGATGCCTGCGTCCAAACGTGACAGTTTTAATAAAGAAGTAATCAGCCAGTCCATCCGCACCAGGAGTTCTTCCATCTCCTGCAGCAATTCCCTGCGATCTGCTTCCTCTGGTTCATTTTCCAGCAGTGACAGGATCAGGTTCACGGAGGTCAGCGGAGTGCGAAGCTGATGTGCGATGTCCGCCAGCGAATCGGCAAGATTTTCCTTTTCTTTTTTCAGCGCGGCATTTTGTTCTCGAATGCGCAGTGTCATTTTTGTGATCTCACTCTGCAGGATAGAAAGTTCACCCTCCTTGGATTCGCTGATGAACAGGTAGTCTGTATTATGTAGCACCATGTCAATCTGTTCCGAAATTTCTGCAATACTTTGATACCGCGCCCTGGTAAATACGTAGAACAAGATTCCAAAGGCTGAGGCAGACAGGACGGCAAGCACCCCCGCCGGCCGACCGATCAGAAATCCAGCCGTCCCAGAAACTCCTCCGATTACCAAAAAACAAACGGCAAACTGCCGATACTCTTTATTTCGAAGCATCTTTATCCCCCAGTCGGTAGCCTGTTCCGTGGACCGTCAGGATGATCTGCGGATTAGAAGGATTATCTTCAATCTTCTCCCGCAAACGTTTGATATATACGGTCAATGTATTATTTGTAACAAATTCGCCTGCCGCATCCCACAGTTCGCCCAGAAGTCTGTCCCTTGTTAGGATTGTTTTGGGATTGCTGACGAACATCATCAGCAGTCGGTATTCCAGAGCGGAAAGCTGAATCTCGCTACCGTTCTTTTTTACAATACCGGCTGCCGGGTCCACATAGAGTCCGCACAGTTCAACGGTGGAGGAAACATGTTCACTGCGCCGCAGAGCCGTCTTAATCCGCGCCACCAGTTCCCTCGGGCGAAACGGCTTAGTGATATAGTCATCCCCACCCATATTCAGCCCGGTCACCACACTGGCCTCATCTCCCGAAGCCGTTAAAAAAATTACCGGTATGTCCTGCACTTCCTTAATCTCCGTGCAGACCGTAAATCCGTTTCCATCCGGCAGAGAGATATCTACCAGCCCCAGGTCAAATTGTTGCTTTCCGAGCAGTTCAAAGGCCTGCTGCTGCGTCGTCGCATGAGTAACTGTAAATCCTTCTGTGCTGAGCAGGCGGGTCAGGTTCTTGGCGATTGTCATGTCGTCTTCTACTAAAAAAATCTGTTTCAATTTTTTTCCTCCTGACTGATCAGTTTTTTCCCTGATACCACAACTAATGCTTACAATATCCGCAGTGACATCATATCATATCTTTATCGTTTTCTCAATAAATCGTATCTGTTCTGAACAGCTGCAATACTTCACGGAATTTGGAGGCATTTACCATTGGAATATATTTAGGAAAGTTTATCTGCAAAAATCATTGACATTCCATTTTAAGCGTACTATAATATTACAGCGTGAAAACGGGAGAAACAGTATGCGCCAAAGCCCCGGAGTATGCTGATTTCATATAAAAACAGATATTATAAAGAAATTAACAGAAAATAACAGGAGGAACCCCCATGAAAACTTATATGGCTAATCCAGACAAGATTGAAAGAAAATGGTATGTGGTTGACGCTGAAGGCTGCACATTAGGACGTCTTGCTTCCGAAGTCGCAAAGGTACTGAGAGGCAAGAACAAGCCGGAATTTACCCCACATGTTGATACAGGCGATTATGTTGTAGTTGTAAATGCAGAGAAGGTTAAAGTAACAGGCAAGAAGCTGCAGCAGAAGATTTATTATAATCACTCCGAGTACGTAGGCGGAATGAGAGAGACTACTCTGGCAGAGATGATGCAGAAGAAGCCTGAAAGGGTAGTGGAACTGGCTGTAAAAGGAATGCTTCCGAAGGGACCTTTGGGAAGGGCAATGATCAAGAAACTTCATGTATATGCTGGTCCGGAGCATGCTCAGCAGGCTCAAAAACCAGAAGCATTAACATTTTAAGGAAAGGTTGAAAGGAGGACATTACAGTGGCTAATGCAAAATATTACGGAACAGGAAGAAGAAAAAAATCTATCGCAAGAGTATACCTGGTACCTGGTACAGGTAAGATCACTATAAATAAAAGAGACATTGACGATTATCTGAGTCTGGAGACCTTGAAGGTCGTAGTTCGTCAGCCGCTTGTTGCTACAGATACAACGGATAAATTTGACGTACTTGTCAATGTACACGGAGGCGGTTACACAGGACAGGCCGGAGCAATCCGTCACGGTATCTCCCGCGCTCTGCTCGAAGCAGATCCGGAATACAGACCAATCCTCAAAAAAGCCGGTTATCTGACACGTGACCCAAGAATGAAGGAAAGAAAGAAATACGGTCTCAAATCCGCCCGCAGAGCACCACAGTTTTCAAAACGATAAGCAGTTATCTGCGAACAGGAATATATGGAAAGGTCTTGAAATGCTTGCATTTCAGGGCCTTTTTATATATTCCTGTTCATTGGAACGCAAGAATGACCGAGATGAAGCGCAGCGTAATCGAGGTGATTCTTGTGTTCGCAGATAACGTACCCTTTCTACAAAAACATAATATGGAGTGCTCCTTGAAATGCTTGCATTTCAGGGCCTTTTTATATATTCCTACTCTGAGTTTTCCTGTATTCAAAAAACTCCGTCAAAAACTCATAAAAATCGATCACATTCTGACTGTCCATTTTATTCCTGTTATAGTTAATGATAATATCCCTCTGGCAGACCGGATCCTCAATCTTTAAAAGCCTTACGTGCTCATTTTCAATGCTCCCCCAGGTAAACTCCGGCCAAAAACCAATCCCCATATTCGCCGCGATCATATTCTTCACGGCAGACGGATTATCACTCTCGAAAATAATCTTCGGCGTAAAACCCGCGTGCTGGCAGAATCGGTCACATATATAGCGAAATTCACGGGAACCCAGAAGGCTGATGAACCCCTCATCCGCTGCTTCCTCCAGGCAGACAGACTCCCGCCCCTTATATTTTCCCTTCCTTGGTACGGCCAAGTAGATCTCTTCCGCACAGGTAAAGCTGTTCTCCTCATTCACTGCCTGATAAAATAACTTTGTCTTCACGGCAATATCATAAAGCTCACTCTCCGAATTTTGCTGCAATTGAAAATTAATATCCTCATGCTCCTTTTTATATTCTATGATTGCTTCCATGACAAGTCCTGACGCCGCCAGAACATTCATGTGGATCGTCTCGCTCTCCAAAGCGACCATCATCTTAAGCTGCTCTGGAATATCGTCAAACTGCGCCATCAGCGGTTCCAGCTTTTTCTGCAGATACTTCCCGTACTCTGTCAGCACGATATTTCTGCCCTTTGCCGTAAATAGCGGAACTCCCAGGTCATTCTCCAACCGTCGGATGGCCTGGGTCAGCGCCGGCTGTGTAATGTGCAGATTCTTCGCGCTGTTCGTCATGTGCTTCGTATTCGCTACTTCCAGAAAATACCGTATCTGCATTAATTCCATATTTAACTCTCCTCTCACATATGATATTGTCCAGCACATCCCATCATGGTCATTCGGCCGTATAGCGTACACCCTTTGCATTTGGTTTTCATCATGACACAACATTTTAGTTATTCCATAATACAAACATTATAATTTTCATAAATATTATATATTAGACATAATCAAACGTCAATGCTAAACTATATTCGAACGATGAAACAAGATTTACGCAGAAGGGTTCCTGCCGGAAGGAGAAATCAAAAAATTCTATCATACCAGGCAAGCCTTTTCTGCAGAGAGCTTTTAAAAGGAAAGAGAGGAAAATGAAAATGGCCGAACTTCTAGAGTCCACCATGCTGATCTGTTTTGGTTTATCCTGGCCCATGAATCTTGCCAAAAATATCAAAGCCAGATCAGCCAGAAACATGAGCATCCAGTTTATTTTACTTATTATTACAGGGTATATCGCCGGAATCACAGCGAAAATTTACAGCCACAGATTCAATTATGTATTGGTCGTATATCTTTTAAACCTGGTTGTCGTATCCGCCAATGTCATTGTTTACTTTATCAACTTACGCTATGACAGACAGACACAGACAGAAAACGCGGAACTGAGCAGAAAGATTTCAGGACATGCAGAGAATAGGGATAATGCCCCAGCAGAAGCATCTGCAGAGAACACCCATACATCCGAACCCTTCCAACCTTCCATGCATGAACAAGGAGATGATGAAATGCAGACTTATCGTGAACTTAACAGTATTACAGAAGCAGGCGGTATTGTACTTTTTGGATCCAACACCTTTGCCTCTCTTCCGATTGGGGAACTCTCACAGGCCTTCCGTATCACAGAACCTATCTACAACCGGAGTGTCAAAGACATACGCATTGACCAGATTGAACGCTACCTGAAAGTATGTTTGTATGATCTCAATCCACGCAAGATATTTGTAAATATGGGAGATGTAGATATTTGGGATGAAAATGTAGATGTAGAAAATTTTATTTCTAAATATGAATGGCTGCTCTATATGATCCACACAAAAACACAGGCTTCCATCTACATCGTACCTATCGTATCCAAGAGCCCGGCTGCATTCAAGATCAATCAGCGCCTGAAAACATTGGCTGCACAGACCGGATGCAAATATATTGATATCTCCGGCGTGTTTGAATCCAAAAGGCCTACCCTCCGGCTGTTCGAATTGATGAAGGTGCATATGCGCAATCATCCGATTAACTTTGCAGACGCGATGGAGGTCGGGACCCTCAGCAACAGGGTCATCGAAGATGTACCCAACGACGGACAACCGTCCGCAGCACCTGGTCTCAAAAAAGAGGTTGTATACGCAAAACATTAAACATATCATCCAGTCACCCTCTGCTTTATAAACAGAGGGTGACTGCTCCATGTTCTGCCAATTTTTATTTCTCTTTAAACTACCCATGATTGCTTCTTATATGCAATCTGTATAAGGCTTTCGATGTATAAAACGCCCGGCTCCCCTTTCGCCGATAAACTGATTTTCTTTTACCAGTACATTTCCTCTCTGAATGACCAGACGGATTTGCCCCTGCAATTTTAGGCCTTCATAAGGGGTATAGTCAACAGCCCCATGCATCCGGCTATGTGTCAGTATTCCTGATGCATCTGGATCCAGGATCACAAGGTCTGCATCTGCCCCGGGCTGAATCGCTCCCTTTTCCGGATACAGTCCGTAAATCCTGCATGGCTTTGTACAAAGTGTCTCCACCAGGCGATGCATGGTAATACGTCCCCTAGCTACCCCCTCGGAGTACAAGAGCATCAGCCTTTCTTCCACTCCCGGCGCGCCATTCGGGCATGCAGTAAAATCGTCCTTACCCATCTGTTTCTCTTTTTCATAATTAAATGGACAGTGATCCGTGGCAACCACCTGGATATCTCCAGCCGCAAGTCCTTCCCACAGCACATCACAGTCTTCCTGTGTACGAAGAGGCGGTGACATGATGTATTTGAGGCCGTCCTCCCTTGTATAGCATTCCTCTGTCAAAAAGAGATACTGCGGACAAGTTTCTACGAATATATTTTTCTGTCCTTGTCTCCTTGCCTCCCGGACTGCCTCCAGGCTCTCCTTGCAGGAAAGATGCACAATATATACCGGTGCGTCATCCGCCATCCTGGCAAGCTTCAGAACACGGTCCACAGCTTCCGCTTCAACCAGATTCGGGCGACTTTTCGCATGCCAGATCGGTGCGGTTTTTCCTTCGCTCTTATGCTTCTGCTTCAGAAATTCCACTACATCATGATTTTCGCAGTGGAATGCGGTAATCCCGTTAATCTCTTTCATTTTCTTCAGAATCTGCAGAACATCCGCATCATTGAGCTTAAAGCCGTAGGTCAGGTACGCCTTCACGCTAGGAATCCCGTCAGCAGCCATAGTCTCCAGTTCTGCCAGGATTTCCGCATTCACATGCTGCGCGGTTCCGTGGAATCCATAGTCTATGACTGCCTTTCCCTCTGCCAGTTTCCGATATACATCGAACTGATAATGCAACGGGATACCTGCCGGTCCGAAAGCCATATGATCTACAATAGATGTGGTTCCTCCACAGACCGCCGCCACAGTACCGTCATAAAAATCATCTACAGCTCTGGAGATTCCTACATCCAGATCCATATGAGTATGTACATCCACTGCCCCCGGAAGTACGTAACAGCCGTCCGCATCGATGATTTCTGCGTCCGGATCTGAAAAATCCGTTCCAATCCGCACAATCTTCTCATTCTCGATCAGGATATCCGCCTGATAATCCTCCGCTTCTGTAAAAATCCTTCCGTTTTTCAATATTTTTTTCATTATAGATAGCTTCCTTTCATTTTAACACTTCTGCACATAAACCCTGTAGGATAATGATACCGGATTTTTCTGTTCATGTCCAGATTATTCCTAATAAACAAAGAACTTTCGCTAACAAAAGTTACTGTTCACGGTGCCTTGCACCTTGCTGCAAGGCACCGTGAATAGTAACAACAAAATTCGCGCGGAAAACCGGAACTATTTTTATAGAATAAAAAAAGTTCCGTATGTACAGAACATACGGAACTACTTATGCTATTTACTTAAACATACACCTTCAAAACTACATACGAAGAAAACATTTTCTATATCCTATCCTTACTGCTCTCTCAAGCATCAACCACCTCTTGGTTATGCCCTCGACCTATTAGTGACGGTCAGCTCCATACATTACTGCACTTCCACCTCCGCCCTATCTACCTCGTCGTCTTCAAGGGGTCTTACTGAATTTCCTTCATGGGATATCTCATCTTGAGGGGGGCTTCACGCTTAGATGCCTTCAGCGTTTATCCCCGCCCGGC
>Ga0137307_100786_pt1 | contig 35546 bp, 23 predicted proteins | sample NAcewD2O_March_2_FD_97180 | JGI IMG/M metagenome (GOLD analysis project Ga0137307, IMG submission 97180) | Mouse cecal microbial communities from Vienna, Austria - N-Acetylglucosamine amended D2O_March | ecosystem: Host-associated > Mammals > Digestive system > Large intestine > Cecum | place... | reverse complement strand
GATATTATAAAGCTGGTAGAGGATCAAAAAGGCTATTTTGTTCCAATCGCAGGATTCGATGAAATGATGCTTATGCTTGGCAACCACTTCCACTATGAAAGCCCAAATCAAAGGATTATGGAAGTAGCCAAAGAAAGGGCAGAGCGATATGATAAGGAATTTGATGAATTTAGCAGGAAAGTGGAAGAAATTATTGAGCCTACGAAAGAGGAAGAAGTGGTAAAGAAATCTTTGGAAGATTATGCGGACAAAGAAAAAGCAGCTTTATTGGAATTAATAAAGGAAGAACCTTCTGCTGAAAATTATTACAGGTTAGGGAATTATGAGAGGGTTAATGAGAATTATAGCGATGCAGTGGAATACTATACAAAGGCAATAGAATTAAATCCTGACTATGAAGCTGCCTATAATTGCAGGGGGATTGCTTATTGGGGATTGAAAAATTATAAGAATTCCATCAAAGATTATAGTAAATGTATTGAATTGGATCCTCAAAATTATATTACATACTATAATCAAGGAATTAGTTATGATGATTTATCAAAAATAGAGGAAAAGAAGGAGAACTTGAAAAAGGCGATAGAAAGTTATAGCAAATCAATAGAATTGAATCCAGAATATGCAGATGTATATAATAATCGTGGAAATAGTTATAGTGATTTAGGTGAGAAAAGGAAAGCAATAGAGGATTATAATAAAGCAATAGAATTAAACCCGGAATATGCAAGAGCGTATAATAATCGTGGAAATCGTTATAGTGAGCTAGGTGAGAAGGGGAAAGCAATAGAGGATTATAATAAAGCAATAGAACTAAATCCGGAATATGCAATGGCATATAATAATCGTGGAAATAGTTATAGTGATTTAGGTGAGAAAAGGAAAGCAATAGAGGATTATAATAAAGCAATAGAACTGAATCCAGAATATACAGATGCATATAATAATCGTGGAAATCGTTATGGTGATTTAGGTGAGACTGGGAAAGCAATAGAGGATTATAATAAAGCAATAGAACTAAACCCGGAATATGTAATGGCATATAATAATCGGGGAAATCGTTATAGTGATTTAGGTGAGGAAAAGAAAGCAATAGAGGATTATAATAAAGCAATAGAACTAAACCCGGAATATGCACTAGCTTACTATAACCGGGGTATTTGCTATGAAAAGTTGGGCGAAACCGAAAGAGCCGAAAAAGACTTCCAAAAAGCCGCCGAACTGGACCCAAAATACAAAAAATAACCCCTTAATGGTCTCCCTGCCTGAGCGGATTCAAAACACCATATAAAAATAATGTTCAAATAATGCAAACAAATAAAAGATGCAAGGAAAGTCTTCCCTTTCCCATCAATATCCATTATAATATACAAGGCAAGTTTTTGCCGGATAAAAAATCCGGGAATGAGCAACATATAAACCCGGGCAAAGAAAACAACGGATGCCGCATCAAGCGTTCCATCCTTATGTTAAGCAAAGGATTTGCGTCCGCGCTGTCACCGCAAATCCGTCGCGCAAAAAAAGCAGCGCAGAAATGAGGTAAATACATGGAGAGAAAAGTAGGAACGATATCGAGAGGAATCCGTTGCCCTATCATAAGGGAAGGGGATAATCTGGTGAAAATCGTGACGGACAGTGTATTAGAGGCAGCAGAAAGCGAAGGCTTTGCGTTAAGGGACAGAGATGTGATTGCGGTCACGGAGTCAGTGGTTGCCCGTTCCCAGGGCAATTACGCATCGATAGATGATATTGCCGAAGACGTAAAAGCAAAACTGGGCGGCGGAACCATAGGGGTTATTTTCCCCATTTTATCCAGAAACCGTTTTGCCATCTGCCTGCGTGGGATTGCGAAAGGTGCGGAGAAAATCGTACTGATGTTAAGCTACCCCAGTGATGAAGTAGGGAACGAACTGGTTTCTTTAGATAAATTGGATGATGCGGGAATCAATCCTTACAGCGATTTGCTGACGTTGGAAAAATATAGGGAGCTTTTCGGAGAAAACAAACATCCTTTTACCGGGGTGGATTATGTGCAGTATTACAGCGATATTATCCGCGAAGAGGGAACGGAAGTAGAAGTGGTTTTTGCCAATGACTGCCGGAAAATATTAAAATATACGAAAAATGTGTTAAACTGTGATATCCATACCCGTGCCCGTACAAAGAAGATACTGAAAGCGTGTGGGGCAGAGGTGGTATGCGGTTTGGATGATATATTGAATGCGTCGTTAAATGGAAGTGGGCACAATGAAAAATATGGGCTTTTAGGCTCTAACAAATCCACGGAAAGTTCCGTAAAGCTTTTCCCAAGGGAATGTACAGATTTGGTTATGGATATACAAAAGGAAATCCTTGACAAGACAGGAAAGCATGTGGAAGTAATGGTATACGGCGATGGAGCGTTCAAAGATCCGGTAGGGAAGATATGGGAATTGGCAGATCCTTGCGTATCTCCGGCAAGTACGCCGGGATTGGAAGGAACGCCCAACGAAGTGAAATTGAAATATTTGGCGGATAATGATTTTAAGGATTTATCTGGGGCAGCATTAAAGGAAGCCATTGAAAAACGCATTAGGGAGAAAAAGGATAATTTGGTGGGCGATATGGCGTCACAAGGTACGACGCCGAGGAAGCTGACGGATTTAATCGGTTCCCTCTGCGATTTGACCAGCGGTTCCGGGGATAAAGGTACACCGGTAATTTTGATTCAGGGTTATTTTGACAATTACGTTAGCTGACAATGAATGCCGCGCTGCGCGGGCATACTTATGGCAAGGGAAGAGCTGCGTTCAGGCTGCAAAATGCAGCTTGAGGGCAGCTTTCTATTCACAAGGGACACGGGAGGATTGCCTGTGGGGGCAATCTGTGCCGGTGTGGCAGGCAGGAAAGGGAGGACGGGGTGGTAATAGGGATATTGGCGCATGTGGATGCGGGAAAGACAACTTTATCGGAAGCAATGCTTTATTTCAGCGGCAGTATCCGGCAGATGGGCAGGGTGGATAATAAAGATGCTTTTTTAGACACCTATGAATTGGAGAGAAGCCGGGGAATCACGATTTTCTCCAAGCAGGCTCTTTTCCGGCTTGGGGATAGGCAGGCAACGCTGCTGGATACTCCCGGGCATGTGGATTTTTCCGCTGAAATGGAGCGTACGCTGCAAGTGCTGGATTATGCTGTGTTGGTTATAAGCGGAGCGGATGGAGTACAAGGCCATACCGTAACCTTATGGCGGCTGTTGAAAAAATACAATTTGCCGGTATTTCTATTTATAAATAAAATGGATCAGAACGGAACGGACAAAGATGCATTGATGGTGGAACTGAAAAAAAGATTAAGCGGCGAATGCATTGATTTTACAAAAAAGTGTTCCAAAGAAGAGCAGCAGGGGTTTTACGAGAATATAGCAATGGCCGAAGAAGCAGTATTGGATGCTTTTTTGGAGCAAGGAACAATAGCGGAGGAAGAAATCAGGAGATTGATTACGGAGCGCAAAATATTCCCTTGTTTTTTCGGTTCCGCCCTGAAATCGGAAGGGGTAAAAGAATTTCTTCTCGGACTTGCAGACTATACGCAAAAGAAAACATACCCGGATGCCTTTGGCGCCAAAGTATTTAAAATCACCAGAGACCAGCAGGGGAACCGGTTGACTTTTTTAAAGGTTACAGGGGGGAAGCTGAAGACAAAAGAAGCGCTTAACGGTGGTAAAGACGGGGAACATTGGGAAGAAAAGATAAATCAAATCCGTATTTATTCCGGAGAAAAATACCGTGTGGCGGAAGAAGCGGCAGCCGGGGATGTCTGTGCATTGATTGGGCTTACCCATACCAAACCAGGGGAAGGGCTGGGGATAGAAAGAGCCTCTTTCCTTCCTGTTTTGGAACCGGTTTTGACTTACCGGCTGGAATTGCCGCCGGATTGCAATCCGGCCCTACTGCTTCCGAAGCTTCGGATGTTGGAGGAAGAAGAGCCGCAGCTTCATTTGGTGTGGGATGAAACCCTCAAAGAAATACAGGTAAAAATCATGGGGGAAGTGCAGACGGAAGTGCTGAAAAGTATGATTGCTGAACGGTTTGGCGTTGCAGTAAGTTTCGGTACAGGGAATATTGTGTATAAAGAGACGATTGCCAATACAGTAGAAGGAGTGGGCCATTTTGAACCTTTAAAGCATTATGCGGAGGTGCATCTTTTGCTGGAGCCGGGAGAGACGGGAAGCGGGCTTGTGCTCGCATCGGATTGCAGCGAGGATATGCTGGACCGGAATTGGCAGCGGCTTGTGCTGACCCATTTGGAGGAAAAGGAGCATAAAGGAACGCTGACCGGTGCGCCGATTACCGATATGAAGATTACCTTAATTGGAGGGAAAGCCCATCAAAAACATACGGAAGGCGGGGATTTTAGGCAGGCATGTTACCGGGCGGTACGTCAGGGGCTGATGGAGGCACAGCCTGTCCTTTTGGAACCTTATTATGATTTCCGGCTGGAGGTGCCGGAGAAAATGATAGGCCGTGCTATGGCGGATGTGGAAAAAATGAGCGGCGCTTTTTCTGCGCCCATGACAGAGGACGGGATAGGGGTACTGACAGGATATGCCCCGGTAGCATCCATGCGCGATTATCCAAGGGAAGTAGCGGCGTATACAAAGGGGCATGGGAAATTATTTTGTACATTGCGGGGATATGGATTGTGCCACAATACGGAAGAAGTGGTAAGGCAGACGGCTTATGAGCCGGAAAGGGATTTGGAAAATCCTTCAGGCTCTGTATTCTGTGCCCATGGAGCCGGCTTTTTTGTGGAATGGGATAAGGTAAAAGAGTACATGCATGTAGAAAGCTGCTATTTATTTCCTTCGTACCAGCCGCAAAATGATGTGTTTTGGACAGAAGAAATGGAAAAAGTGCAAAACGGAAACCTTTTTCGTCAAAGAAAAGAAGACGGAGAGGGTAAAGATGCGGGAAAATGGCTGGGTATGGAAGAAGTGGATGCTATTTTAGGCAAAGCGCTTTATGCCAATAAGAGGGAAGGCAAAGCGCCGGAAAGGGGCAGGGCTGGTAAATGGGGTTCTTCTTCCAAAGAAAGGGGAGCTTATGCCAGAGGTTATGCTGCGGGTCCACAGACGCGTACGTATGGGCAGGAACAAGCCAGAAGCGCCAAAAAGCAAGAGAAAAAGGAAAAGTATCTCTTAGTGGATGGATATAATATTATTTTTGCCTGGGATGACTTGCGGGAACTGGCAAAAGTGAGCATAGACGGGGCAAGGGGAAAGCTAATGGATATCCTCTGCAATTATCAGGGGATTAAAAAATGCCAGATGATACTTGTATTCGACGCTTACCGGGTACAAGGGCATGCGACGGAAATTTTTGACTATCACAATATCCATGTGGTATATACGAAAGAGGCCGAAACGGCTGACCAATACATCGAAAAATTTGCCCATGAAAACGGGCGGAAGGCCGATGTGACGGTGGCGACATCGGACGGGATGGAACAGATTATTATCCGGGGGCAGGGCTGCACCTTGCTTTCGGCCAGGGAATTAAAAGAAGAAGTCGAAAGGGCTTCAGAGGAAATTGGCAGGGCTTATGCGGATAAACAGGAAAAAAGCAGGAATTATCTTTTTGATATGGCCACAAAGGAAGGAAAAGAGGCATTGGAGCAGATAAAAGAGTAAAGGCTTTTTTCTCAGGTAACCGCTAAAAGGGCCGTATCGTATTTGCAGATACACTGTTTTTAAGGAAAGTTGGGAAAGCAGTCGATTCTTAGCGGTTTATGCTTTTAAGAAGCCTGTTCTTTTAAGAAGCCTGTTCTTTTAAGAAGTCTGTTTTTTAAGCAGCCAATGTTTTTGAACAGCTCATGCTTTTAAGCAGCCAATGCTTTTAAGCAGTCAATGCTTTTAAGCAGTTTATGCTTTTGGGCAGCCTATACTTTTAAGAAGGGGAAACGGCGCACTGTCGGAATATGGAAGGAAAGGTGAGAAGCGGGATGGTAAGGAAGAGGAAAATAGGGGATTGGATGAGGCGTTTGTCTGGCGTAGTTTTTATATTGCTGTCCATAGCAATATGTATGGGCAAGGGTATGGAAGGCGTGGCAGCAGAGGGGGAAAGCAGCGTCAGCATCTTGTTTACTCATGATATGCATTCCCATATCAATAGTTTCCAGACCGTATATCGGGGGGAAGATGTAGACATCGGCGGATTTGCCAGAATCCAGACAATTATTAACAGACAAAGGGAAAAAGACCCGGAAACATTGCTTGTGGATGGCGGAGATTTTTCTATGGGGAGCCTGTTCCAGACCGTGTATGAAACGCAGGCATCTGAGCTTCGGTTGATGGGGGCTATGGGTTATGATGCCACGACTTTGGGAAACCATGAGTTTGATTTCCGTTCCAAAGGGTTGGAAAATATGCTGCGTACGGCAGCCGGAAGCGGGGAAGAGCTTCCGGCGCTGCTGGTCTGCAATGTGGACTGGACGGATATGGGGGAAGAACAGGCAGAAATCAAAGAGGCATTTGAGGCATACGGGGTAAAAGAATATGAAATCGTAGAGAAAAACGGGGTAAGGATTGCCTTGATTGGCGTATTTGGGGAGGATGCCCTGGCCTGTGCGCCCACCTGCGCCCTTTCCTTTGAAAATCCGGCAGAAGCGGTGGCAAAGACGGTGGCAAAGATTCAGGAAAAAGAAGATGTGGATATGTTTGTGTGCCTTTCCCATTGCGGAACGAGCGAAGACAAAAAGAAATCCGAGGACGAAATGATTGCCAAAAAGGTGCCGCAGTTGGATTTGATTATCAGCGGCCATTCCCACACAACATTGGAAGAACCTTTGGCATATGGGGATACTTATATTGTTTCGGCAGGGGAATATGGGAAAGCGGTAGGCTCTTTTACCATGACGAAGAAAGCGGATAACCGATGGGAGTTGGAGGACTATGAGCTGCTGTCTACCACGGAAGAGATTCCGGAGGACGAAGAGATAAAGGAAAGAATCAAAGAATTTGAAAAAAACATTGATGTAGATTACCTCTCCCTTTTTGGTTATACGTCAGAACAAGTGCTGGCACATAATTCATATGGTTTTAGTACGGTGTATGACTTAGAACAGATACATACGGAGCATAACCTTGGAAATCTGATGGCGGATGCATATATTTATGCGGTAGAGACTGCGGAAGGCTACGACGGAGTTCCGGTGGCTATGGCGGTGGTGCCGAGCGGCACGATTAGGGATACTTATGTGCCGGGGGATATTACGGTAGAAGATGTGTTCAATTCCTTTTCTTTAGGAATTGGGAAGGATGGGATTCCCGGTTATCCGCTGGTGAGCGTGTATCTGACTGGAAAGGAACTGAAAGTGGTGGCGGAAATTGACGCTTCCGTGTCGAATTTCATGAAAACAGCCCGCCTGTATATGAGCGGCATGAATATGGTGTTTAATCCAAACAGGCTGATTTTAAACAAAGTGACAGACGTTTATTTAACAAAAGGGGATAATGGGCGACTGCTGCCGGAAGGAACCGGAGGGAAGACAGAACGGATAGAAGTGGAGGACGATAAGCTGTACCGGATAGTGGCCGATTTGTATTCCGGGCAAATGCTTAGTGCAGTGACGGATATGTCTCATGGCCTTCTTTCGGTGGTGCCCAAACATGCGGACGGAACGCCTGTTACAGATTTTGAGGACTGCATTGTTTATGACGGCGATATGGAATTAAAGGCATGGGCAGGCATTGCCAAATATATAGCTTCTTTTGAGACCGGCGCAGACGGTTTAGCCATTGTGCCGCAATATTACGGAACAGCTCAAGGCAGGAAAGTAGTGGAAGATAAAAAGGATTTAGGAAGCCTGCTAAAGAACCCGAACCGGTATGCGGTGATGATAGCAGCGGCGGTTCTTATGGTAATTTTGATTTTGGCAGCGATAGTGACAGCAATTGTGAAATTATGGAAAAAAGCGGTGGCGAAGCGGCGAGAAGTGTTCAGAAACAACAAGATGTAGTGAGAAGCGGCAAGAAGCAGTAAGAAGTGGCAGGAAGCAGTAAGAAGCAGAAAAAAGCGGTTAGAAGTGGCAGGAAGCAGTAAGAAGCAGCAAAAGGCGGTTAGAAATGGCAAGAAGCAGTAAGAAGCAACAAAAAGTAGTAAGAAACAATAAGAAGTAGCAAGAAGCAATAAAAAACGATAAGCCCCCTCATATGCTAAAGAAATATGGTGATGTTGCTGCCCGAAAAGGAGGAGTAAAATGCAAAAAGATTTAACGCAAGGCCCGATAACATCCAATCTATTGCGCTTTGCGGTTCCCTTAATGATTGGAAATTTGCTGCAGCAATTTTATAATATAGCGGACACATGGATTGTGGGGCAGTTTTTGGGGGCGGATGCTTTGGCGGCAGTGGGTTCTTCTTATACATTGATGGTCTTCCTTACATCCATTTTATTGGGTTTATGCATGGGAAGCGGGGCGGTCTTTTCCATTTATTATGGGAGAAAAGACGAAGAAAAGTTAAAATCCAGTATTTTCCAGTCTTTTGCCCTGATTGGGGCAGTAACGTTGGTTTTAACCGTTTTGGTTTTTGCAGGTTTGGCAATGATTATCCGGCTGCTTCAGGTTCCGGTTTCGGTAGTTCCTTTGATGCATAATTACTTATGGGTTATTTTTTGGGGGATTCCGGCAACTTTTTTTTATAATTATTTTGCCAATATGCTCCGAGCAGTGGGAAATTCGGTAACTCCGTTGCTGTTTTTGGGGGCAGCGGCGATACTGAATATCCTATTGGATTTGCTGTTTGTCCTCGTATTTGGTATGGGTGTAGAAGGGGCAGCGGCAGCCACCGTTTTGGCACAGTATCTTTCCGGTTTGGGCATTATGGGATATACGCTGCGGTATGTTCCGTCGCTGCGCATACAGAGAAGGCATATGGCATGGAAAACGGATATTTTAAAAGAAATTACCGGCCTTTCCTTTTTAACATGCGTCCAACAGTCTATTATGAATTTAGGCATATTGATGGTGCAGGGCTTAGTGAACAGTTTTGGCGCAGGGATTATGGCTGCTTTTGCGGCAGCGGTGAAAATAGATTCTTTTGCTTATATGCCAGTGCAGGATTTCGGCAATGCATTTTCTACCTTTGTGGCACAAAATTATGGAGCCGGAAAGAATGAGAGGATACGGGAGGGTATCCGCAGTGCGGTGATAGCGGTATTTTTCTTTTGCCTGGTCATTAGCGCTGCAGTTTGCCTGTTTGCAAAGCCTTTGATGGGGATTTTTATCCCGGCATCTGAAACGGGCATTATAGCAGAAGGGGTGCGTTATCTTCGGATAGAAGGGGCATGTTATATCGGAATCGGGCTGTTATTTTTGCTGTATGGGTTCTACCGGGCCGTACATAGACCGGGGATGTCAGTGGTGCTGACAGTGATTTCTCTGGGCACCAGAGTGGTTCTTGCTTATATATTGTCTGCTATCCCACAGATAGGTGTTATCGGGATATGGGTTTCCGTACCAATCGGCTGGCTGTTAGCGGATATGGCAGGGGTTATCTTTTATTGGATGCGGTACCGGGGGAGGAGTGAAAGCTTATGAAACGGAAAACGCTTCGGACGGTGCTGCCCCACACGGTACCGATTGCGGCAGGGATATTCTTTTTGGTATAATCTGTGGTAAAATGTTATAATAGATTAGCAAAAGCGGCAAAAGGAGGAAGCGTTATGAAAAAGTTTTTGTCGGTATTCTCTGCGTTTCTGGTTATAGTTGCTTTATGTGGCTGTGCATTGGGGGCGGAAAGCCAGGCAGGCGGCACAGAAGGAACGGATGGGCTGGAGATACATTTTATTGATGTGGGGCAGGGGGATGCCACATTGATTAAATGCGGCGATAAGGCAATGCTGATTGATGCAGGGGAAAACGATAAAGGGGTTTTGGTACAAAACTATATAAGTAAGCAGGGAGTAAAGGCTCTGGATTATTTTATCGTTACCCATCCCCATTCGGACCATTGCGGAGGGGCGGATGTCATTATTACAAAATTTAAAATTGATACGGTTATTATGCCGGGTTATGCAAGGGATACGGCTACTTACCGGGACGTGATACAGGCTTTGGATTATAAGCAGTATAAGGTAACAAAACCGGTTGTGGGGGATGTTTACCGGCTTGGGGATGCAAAGTTTACAATTATTGCGCCCAATAAAGAAGATTATGGGGATGAAGCGAATAATTATTCGGTAGGAATCCTATTGGAGCATGGGGAAAAGAAATTTGTTTTTACAGGTGATGCGGAGGAAGAGGCGGAAGGGGATATTCTTGCAAACAAAATAACCATATCTGCCGATGTGCTGAAAACCGGGCATCATGGGAGCCGGACTTCTTCTTCGGAAGACTTTGTCCAGGCGGTAGACCCGGAATATGCCGTTATAAGCTGTGGGGAGGATAACGAATACGGGCATCCCCATGCGGCAACGCTGAATACATTGAGGGCAATGGGAATAAAAGTATTCCGGACTGACGAGCAAGGCTCTATCATTGCAACTTCCGATGGGAAGCAAATAACGTGGAATGCAGCGCCTTCCGATACGTGGAAAGCCGGGGAACCTACAAAGTCCGGCAATAAGGGATCCCAGGAGATTACCTATGTGCTGAATGTCAAATCCAAAAAGTTCCATAGGCCAAGCTGTGAGTCTTTGCCTAAGGAAAACAGAAGCGATTCCATACAAAGCAGAGAGGAAATCATAGCGCAGGGTTATGTGCCTTGCAAAGGCTGTAATCCATAAAAAGAAGAAAGGAAAAAGAAATGTATCAATTATTGAAACAGGAAGGAAGGGCGAAACGAGGGGCATTCCATACGGTACATGGTATTATCCAGACCCCGGTATTTATGAATGTGGGAACGGCTGCCGCTATTAAAGGCGCTGTTTCCACAGAGGATTTGGAAGGTATCAAAACCCAAGTGGAGTTGTCCAACACGTACCACCTCCATGTAAGGCCAGGGGATGAAATTGTAAAAAAAATGGGTGGGCTCCACAAATTCATGTCATGGGATAAGCCTATTTTAACGGATTCCGGAGGATTTCAGGTTTTTTCATTGGCATCTTTGCGGAAAATCAAAGAAGAGGGCGTTTATTTTAATTCCCATGTGGATGGAAGGAAAATTTTCATGGGACCGGAAGAAAGTATGCGGATACAGTCCAACCTTGCTTCCACCATAGCTATGGCATTTGACGAATGCCCTTCGAGCCGTGCGGACAGGAGTTATGTGCAAGCGTCCGTAGAGCGTACGACCCGATGGCTGGCACGCTGCAAAGCAGAAATGAGCCGTCTGAACGGTTTGGAAGATACTATTAATAGACAACAGATGCTTTTTGCCATCAACCAAGGGGCTGTTTTTGCGGATATCCGCATCGAACATGCGAAAAGGATTGCCGAAATGGGGCTGGACGGCTATGCCGTAGGCGGGCTGGCGGTAGGGGAAAGCCATGAAGAGATGTACTACATATTGGAAGAAACCGTTCCCCATCTGCCGGTGGATAAACCTACGTATTTGATGGGAGTGGGAACTCCGGCAAATATTTTGGAAGGGGTAGAGCGGGGAGTGGATTTCTTCGACTGCGTTTATCCCAGCAGGAATGGCCGTCATGGGCATTTATATACTAATTACGGCAAAATCAATTTGTTCAATGCCCAATATGAAACGGATGACAGGCCGATAGAAGAGGGGTGTTCCTGCCCTGCCTGCCGCCGTTATTCCCGCGCCTATATCCGCCATCTGCTGAAGGCAAAGGAAATGCTTGGTATGCGCCTTTGTGTCCTTCATAACCTGTATTTTTACAATACGATGATGGAAGAAATCCGGGATGCCTTGGATAATGGATGTTTTGCAGAATATAAAAAAGGAAAGCTTGCCAAAATGGCTGGTATTTAGCAAAAGCTGCAAAACCGGGTTCTGTGCCTGCAGAAGGTATCTGTCCGTTGTGCTGCCCATAAAAATGGATTTCCGTGATTTCCCACATAAAGTACTTGTCTTCTTCGCCGTTTTTGTGTATGATGTTTATTAGGTCATTTTTTAGGCTGGAGTGAAGATAAAATTTAGGAGGAATTACGAATGGGTATACTGTTGGCAGAAGGTGCGGCAGGCGGAGACGGAATGGGTACAATTATGATTATAGAAATCATACTGATATTTGTTGTATTCTATTTCATTATGCTCCGTCCGCAGAAAAAAGAGCAGAAAAAAATAGCGGCTATGCTGGCTGCACTTGAAATAGGCGATTTCGTCTTAACAAGCAGCGGCATGTATGGCACGGTCATTGATATTACGGATGATACGGTTATCGTAGAGTTTGGCAGCAATAAAAACTGCCGTATCCCTATGCAGAAATCAGCGATTGCACAGGTAGAAAAACCGGAGTCAGAAGGAAAGTAATCATTGTGGAAGACGTCAATACTTTAGGTGGATTTAATTTTGTAAATCTCCGGTATTGACGTTTTTATATGGAAATCAGTTTTTGAAACAACACCAGACCGTTTTTGAAATAGATTTTTGCAGGTTTTCACTATGGGCTTGAATTTTCGTATATTATACGATATTATGTTACAAGCAGGCTTTTATACTTTACTACGGCAAAGAATCGAAGATACTGCGTGGCAAACAGCAGGGGATTTGAATTTTGCTGCATTTGCCAATATGCCCGGTTCAACTGGGGCCGGCTTTATGCATGGCGTTTGGCTCATTGCCTGTAGGAATAAATATAAGGAGTGGAGGATATCATGAAGTTAAAAATTGCATGTATTGCTGGTGACGGCATCGGGCCGGAAATCGTGAGGGAAGCAAGGAAAGTATTGGATAAGGTAGCGCAGTGTTTTGGCCATGAAATAGAATATACGGATATTTTAATGGGAGGGGCATCCATTGATGTCCATGGAGTTCCTTTGACGGAAGAAGCGGTATCCGCGGCGAAAGCAGCAGATGCGGTGTTGATGGGGTCTATCGGCGGGGATACGGCTACTTCCCCGTGGTACAAACTGCCTCCGGAACGGCGGCCGGAGGCAGGGCTTCTTGGCATCCGTAAGGCATTGAACCTTTTTGCCAATCTGCGTCCTGCCATATTGTACCCGGAGCTTTCCGGGGCTTGTCCGTTAAAAACGGAAATCAGCGACAAAGGCTTTGATATGCTGATTATGAGGGAATTAACCGGTGGGCTTTATTTTGGGGAAAGGAAGACCGTGGAGGAAAATGGGGTACGGAAAGCAACCGATACCCTTGTATATGACGAAAATGAAATACGCCGCATTGCGGTAAAAGGTTTTGCCATTGCCCAAAAACGGAAGAAAAAGGTAACCAGCGTGGATAAAGCCAATGTACTGGATTCTTCCAGGCTTTGGAGAAACGTGGTGGAAGAAGTGGCAAAGGATTACCCGGAGGTGGCGTTGGAGCATATGCTGGTGGATAACTGTGCGATGCAGTTGGTCAAAGATCCGGCCCAGTTCGATGTGATTCTGACAGAGAACATGTTTGGTGACATCCTTTCCGATGAAGCGAGCATGGTAACCGGCTCCATAGGGATGCTGGCTTCCGCATCTTTAAATGATACGAAGTTCGGTTTGTACGAGCCAAGTCATGGCTCTGCCCCGGATATTGCGGGAAAGGATATTGCCAATCCGATTGCTACGGTATTATCGGCGGCTATGATGCTGCGATACTCCTTTGATTTGGATAAAGAAGCGGACGCAGTGGAAGCGGCCGTACAAGAAGCGTTGAAAGCAGGTTACAGGACGGCGGATATTATGTCGGAAGGCTGCCGGAGAGTGTCCTGTACAGAGATGGGTGATTTACTTGTGGAAAGAGTACATAAATAAAAATTGTTTTCGTAAGTTCTTGCCGGACAAAGAGGACAAAATGTTTGCCCTGTGGTTTGTCTGGATGGCGGTTTACTATTGCTTTCGGATGTTTTCTTTGACGCCATGGTACGATGAACTGTATACCTATTATTATTTTATCAGCAGAGGCCCTGTCTATGCGGCAATCCACTGGCCCCTGCCCAATAACCATGTTGGGTATTCGGTGCTTTCCGGGTTTTTGGATTTGCTTGGCAATCCGGTTCTGGGTTTAAGGGGCATATCCTATCTGGCGGCTTTGGCAAATCTGCTGCTACTTTATAAAATAGGGAAGAAATGTTTTTCGGAAGGTTGGTCGTTTTGCTGCGTGGCATTATATTCCTGTATGCAATTGGTCAACCAACTGGCGGTACAGGGAAGAGGGTATACCTTGGCGGTGTCCTGTTTCCTGACAGCCGTTTTGATGCTGCAGGAAATCGGATGGAAAGAAAAGGGAGAAACGGCAAAAGATGCAGGAAAGAAAAAAGATATCAAATACTATGTGATTTTCTCTTTTTCTTTGACTCTCGGGTTGTATATTCTTCCAAGCAGCGTGTATTGGGTCGTTCCGGTATGCATGGTAGGCGGTTTATTTCTCCTTTTGTACCAAAAGATAAAGGCGCTGGTTTGCTTAATCATAAGCAGTGTGATTGCAGCATGGCATACCTTGCTCTTGTATGCCCTTATCTGGCTGGCGATTGGCTCGAATTTGATGAGCAAGGCAGAAGGAGGGGCTTTTTATGGGCAGGGGCATTTCGGTATTATCCGTTCGGCGCCCTTTTTGGCGCTAAGGACAGGGATGGATTATATGCTGGCTACCCCTTATATACAGAGTGTGGAAAGGGAGGGATTTGTTCCAAAGCTGGCGGAATGGTTCCGGTTCCTGTTTGATTTCTATTATTCAGGATTGGGGACTGTCCTGTTAGGCATTACGGCATTTGGTTTGCTGTTTGCCGTATGGCAGGGAAGAAGAGTTTATAAGGAAGGGCGTTGGAGGGCTTTTTTCCTTTTCCTGTTTGTGGCGGTTGTCCTGTTGCTTATGCCTGTGTTTTTGCTGATACAGTGTGCTTTGCCCTATTTCCGGGTATTTTCCTATATTGGCATCCCGGTTTCTATGTTGCTTTGCTTATTGCTGCAGGATATTGCCGGAAAATGGAGCAAGTTTCCCCGACCCTTTGCAGGGAAGGCGGCAGTGGGAGCTTGTACTTTATTGGCCATTGTCCTGTTACTTTCCAAAGAGTATAATAACGAGTATGGATTGTCCGAATATTATGCGAGGGATGCTTTGGAGAATGCAGGTGTAAAAACAGAGGGAAAGCTGTGCGTTACCGATTGTTACCAGCAATATCTGTTAAAATTTTATTATGGTTTTGAATGCGAAAATACGGCAGTAGAAGAGGCTGATACATTGCTTTTACATAAAGAAATGACCGTTCCGGGAGGGGATTTCCGCTGGGAGTTTTACCATACTTATGATACGCTCCCTTGGGAGATGATAGAAAAGGGGATGCATCCTGTGTATGAAAATGAAGAATATATTGTTTATATAAGAAAATAAAAGAAAAAAATCAGGAAGAAAAAAAGTTAATAAAAATAAAGAAAAACTAGAAAAAAGAATAGTTAATAAAAGTAAAGAAAAATTAGAAAAAATAAAAGTTAATAAAAATAAAGAAAAATTAGGAAAAGGAAAGTCAATAAGAAAAAGAAAAACTAGGAAAAAAGAAAAGCTAATAAAAAGAAAGAAAAACCAAGAAAAAAGAAAAGCTAATAAAAGGAAAGAAAAACCAAGAAAAGCTGAGAAAAGAAGAAAAGCTAAGAAGAAAGAAAAACCAGGAAAAAAGAAAAAGCCAATATGAAAGAAGAAAAACCAGGAAAAATAATAGTCATAAGAAAAGTTAGGAGAGATGAAAATGAGAAGTGATTCTGTAAAGACAGGCACCCAGCAGGCGCCGCACAGAAGTCTGTTCAATGCGCTCGGTTATACCGAGGAAGAAAGAAAACGGCCGATGATAGGTATTGTGAGTTCCTATAACGAAATTGTGCCGGGACATATGAATCTGGATAAAATTGTAGAGGCGGTTAAGCTTGGGGTGGCTATGGCAGGCGGGATGCCGGTGGTCTTTCCGGCGATTGCCGTATGCGACGGGATTGCAATGGGCCATATCGGCATGAAATATTCTTTGGTAACCAGGGATTTGATTGCGGACAGCACGGAGTGCATGGCTTTGGCTCACGGTTTTGACGGGCTTGTCATGGTGCCGAACTGCGATAAAAATGTGCCGGGGCTTTTGATGGCGGCGGCAAGGCTGAATATCCCTACGATTTTCTGTTCCGGCGGTCCGATGCTGGCAGGCCGGGTGAAGGGGGAAAAGAGAAGCCTTTCTTCTATGTTCGAGGCAGTAGGGAGCGTGGCGGCAGGAACCATGTCTATGGATGAGCTTTGCGAGTTTGAAGAGAAAGTATGCCCTACTTGCGGTTCCTGTTCCGGTATGTATACGGCTAATTCCATGAACTGCTTGACGGAGGCGTTAGGAATGGGGTTAAAAGGCAACGGAACCATTCCGGCGGTATATTCAGAGAGAATCCGTTTGGCAAAACATGCAGGTATGAAGATAATGGAACTGGTGGAAAAAGACATTAAACCAAGGAATATTATGACAAAAGAGGCATTTATCAATGCTTTGCGTATGGATATGGCTTTAGGATGTTCGACCAACTCCATGCTCCATCTTCCGGCGATAGCCCATGAGGCAGGGGTGGAACTGGATTTGGAAGTGGCAAATAAACTTTCGGCAGAGACGCCGAACTTATGCCATCTGGCTCCGGCAGGCCCTACTTATATGGAAGATTTGAATGAGGCGGGCGGTATCTATGCAGTAATGAACGAACTGGATAAAAGAAGTTTATTATATACGGATTTGATAACTGTAACAGGAAAGACAGTAGGGGAAAATATCAAAGGATGCATCAACAAAAACCCGGAAGTAATCCGTCCTTTGGAGAACCCTTACAGCGAAACGGGAGGCATTGCCGTGCTGAAAGGCAATCTTGCACCGGATTCCTGTGTAGTAAAGCGTTCCGCCGTAGTGCCTGAAATGATGGTACACGAAGGACCGGCAAGGGTATTTGACTGTGAAGAAGATGCGATTGAAGCGATAAAGGGAGGAAAAATCGTGGAAGGGGATGTGGTGGTCATCCGCTACGAAGGGCCGAAAGGCGGCCCTGGCATGAGGGAAATGCTAAACCCTACTTCCGCTATCGCGGGCATGGGGCTTGGCGCCAGCGTAGCTTTGATTACGGACGGTCGTTTTTCCGGCGCTTCCAGAGGGGCATCCATCGGTCATGTATCGCCGGAAGCGGCAGTGGGAGGACCGATTGCCTTGGTGGAAGAAGGGGATATTATCAGCATCAATATTCCGGCGAATACGATTGATATGAAAGTAACGGAAGAAGAATTGGAAAAGAGACGGGAAAAATGGCAGCCCAGAGAGCCGAAAATAACATCCGGTTATCTGTCGCGTTACAGGGAATTGGTAACGAGCGGCAACCGGGGCGCTATCTTGGAAGTACCACATAAATAAGGGCGTGAGGAGGAGACGGTTATGCAGCTTACAGGCGCGGAAATTGTAGTGGAATGTTTAAAAGAACAGGGAGTGGATACCGTTTTCGGATATCCGGGGGGAACGATTTTAAATGTATACGATGCTTTATATAAACATAGTGATGAAATCAAGCATATTTTGACTTCCCACGAACAAGGGGCGGCCCATGCGGCGGACGGTTATGCGCGGGCTACCGGAAAGGTGGGCGTGTGCCTTGCTACCAGCGGCCCGGGGGCAACAAACCTTGTAACAGGGATTGCAACCGCATATATGGATTCGGTGCCGATTGTGGCGATTACCTGCAACGTGAATCTGCCTCTTTTGGGCAAGGATTCCTTTCAGGAAGTGGATATTGCCGGGGTTACCATGCCGATTACCAAACACGGCTATATCGTAAAAGATGTGGCGATTTTAGCGGATACCTTGCGGAAAGCTTTTAAAATAGCCGGAAGCGGTCGGCCGGGACCGGTATTGGTGGATATTACCAAAGATGTAACGGCGAACCTTTGCGAGTATGAACCGGCGGCAGCGGAAGCGTTGAAAAAAGAGGATGCAAAAGAGAAGCAGTATACGCAAGAGGATATCGACTATGTAGTGGAATTGATAAAGAATGCGAAAAAGCCTTATATCTATGTAGGCGGCGGCGCAGTGATTTCTGAGGCAGCAAAGGAAGTGACGGAGTTTGCGAAGAAATTGGATGCCCCTGTCTGCGATACATTGATGGGGAAAGGTTCATTTGACGGACGGGATGCATTGTATACAGGGATGATTGGAATGCACGGAACAAAAACCTCCAATCTGGGTGTTAGCGCATGCGATTTATTGATAGCTTTGGGGGCTAGATTTTCCGATAGGGTAGTAGGAAATGCGGCGAAGTTTGCAAGCCATGCCAAAGTAGTCCAAATCGACATTGATGCGGCGGAAATTAATAAAAATATCCGTACGGAGGCATCCATCGTAGGCGATTTGAAGGAAGTGCTGACTATAATCAATGAACGCCTGCCCCAGATGGAGCATAAGGAATGGGTGGAACATATCCAGGAATGGAAAAGGAAATATCCTCTCAATTATGATAAGAGCAGCTTGTCCTGTCCTTATGTCATCGAAGAGCTGGATAGGATAACCGGCGGGGAGGCAATTGTTACTACGGATGTCGGGCAGCATCAGATGTGGGCGGCACAGTATTATAAATATTCTAAGCCAAGGACATTTTTAAGTTCCGGCGGTCTGGGCACTATGGGATACGGTCTGGGGGCATGTATCGGGGCGAAGATGGGCAAGCCGGATAAAATCTGCGTGAACATTGCAGGCGACGGATGTTTCCGAATGAATATGAATGAACTGGCCACAGCCAGCCGTTATGATATCCCTATTATTCAGATTGTCATCAACAACCATGTGCTGGGGATGGTGCGCCAATGGCAGACATTGTTCTATGGGCAAAGGTATTCCCAGACAGTATTAAGCGATAAAGTGGATTTTTGCAAAGTGGCGGAAGGCTTAGGTTGTGAAGCAATACGCGTAACGAAAAAGGAAGAGGTTGCCCCTGCAATTGAAAAAGCAATTGCCCAAAAGGGCCCGGTTTTGATTGAGTGCGTAATTCCTGAGGACGACAAGGTATTCCCTATGGTTCCGGCAGGAGAGGCTATCAGCGAAGCGTTCGATGAGACGGACTTGAAAAAGAAAGAAAATGAATAGAAAGAAAGCAAAGAAGTGGAAGAAGGCAAAGAAAACAGGAATTGCAATCGGAGCGTTTTTTTCTCTGCTTTTGGTATCCTATGTGGGCTTATCGGAATATTATAAGAACGGGTTTTGCTATGGCACATGGATAAACCATGTGTATTGTACCGGGAAAACAATAGAAGAGGTAAATGACGAACTGTTAAAGTCTTGTTCTTATGAGGGGCTGACGATATATGATGACAAAGGGAACCCATATCGGATAGAAGCGGAAGAGATTGACTTTATGTTTGATTTTAAGGAAGCTCTTAAAGATTATTTTGTGGGGCAGAATCCGTACCATTGGATAAACAATCTGCTTCAGGCAAAAGAAAAGATGTTGGAACCGGTTATTTCTTATGACGAAGAACGGCTTTGGGAAATACTGGAGTCTGTTCCGGCATTTATGGGGAAAAAGGCAGAAGAAAGACAGGTTTTTATCAAAAAAAACGATGGCGGATATCTATTGATAGATGAAAGAACCGGTGTCCTCAATGAGGAAAAGGCAAAGGATGCCGTCCGGCAGAAACTCCTTTCTTTAGAAACAGAGCTGGATTTGGGGGAAAGCGGCTGTTATGAAGACCTTCCTTATACGGCGGCGATGAAGGCAGAGCTTGACAAATGGGAAAAGATAAAGGAGTTTCAGGATTGCCGTATTGTTTATGCATTTGGCGAAGAACAGGTTCCTATTGATGCTTCAATTGCCTGTAATTTTATTGCGATGGATGAAAATGGGGATTTCCTTTACGACGATAACGGAAGGCTGTTACAGGATAATGAAAAAATTGAGGAATTTGTGGACTTCCTTGCCGATGAATATGACACTGTCGGAAAAATCAGGCAGTTTGAAACGACAAAAGGAGATGTAGTACCGATAGAAGGGGGTATTTATGGCAACCGGATAGACCGGAAGGCGGAAAAAGAATATTTAATACAGGCTTTTTCGGCACAGGCCGCAGAAATCCATATCCCCCAATATCTGCAAGAGGGATGGGCTTACGGGAAAAACGATATCGGCGATACCTATATCGAAGTGGATATGACGGAGCAAATGATGTATTATTATCTGGACGGAAGGTTACGGCTGGAAACGCCTGTCGTAACCGGAAATACCGGACGCAGGTGGGGGACACCGGAAGGTGTGAATTTTGTATATGGGAAAGCCGTTAACCGTATTTTAAGCGGTCCGGGCTATGAATCCCATGTGAATTTCTGGATGCCGGTAAAAGGGAATATCGGAATCCATGATGCTCCGTGGCGCAATGAATTTGGAGGGGATATTTATGAGACGGCAGGTTCCCACGGCTGTATTAATACCCCTTATGACGCCATGAAAGAGTTATACGGGATGGTCCAGACCGGAACACCGGTGGTGATGTTTTACCGCGGAAGTTGACGAAAGCGGGCAGTAAATGTAAAATAAAAAGTTGTTTAGATGATGTATGAGTATAGGAGGAGAGAAAAAGTGTCCAGAGTTTATAATTTTTCGGCAGGCCCGGCGGTTTTGCCCGAAGAGGTTTTGAAAGAAGCAGCAGATGAAATGTTGGATTATAAAGGAACCGGCATGTCTGTGATGGAGATGAGCCATAGGTCAAAAGCTTATGATACAATTATCAAAGAGGCTGAGGCAGATTTGAGGGATTTGATGGGAATCCCGGATAATTATAAAGTATTGTTCCTGCAAGGCGGGGCAAGCCAGCAGTTCGCCATGATTCCTATGAACCTGATGAAAAATAAGAAGGCAGCTTATATTGTGACAGGGCAATGGGCGAAAAAGGCTTATCAGGAAGCAAAGATATACGGGGAAGCGGTGGAAGTGGCGTCGTCTGCGGATAAGACTTTTTCCTATATCCCGGATTGCTCCGACTTGGATATTCCTGAGGATGCGGATTATGTGTACATTTGTGAAAACAATACAATTTACGGTACGAAGTTTAAAACATTGCCGGATACAAAAGGCCATACGCTGGTAGCGGATGTATCTTCCTGTTTTTTGTCGGAACCTGTGGATGTAAGTAAATATGGGGTAATTTACGGTGGTGTCCAGAAGAATATCGGTCCTGCGGGCGTAGTGATTGTTATTATCAGGGAAGATTTGATTACGGAGGATGTGCTTTCCAAAACCCCCACCATGTTAAAATATAAAACCCATGCAGACGCGGATTCCCTTTACAATACGCCTCCGGCATACGGGATATATATATGCGGCAAGGTATTTAAATGGCTGAAAAAGCAAGGCGGCCTTGAGGCGATGAAAGAGTATAACGAAAAGAAGGCGAAGATTTTATATGATTTCCTGGATGAAAGCAAGTTGTTTTGCGGTACGGTAAGGAAGGAAGACAGGTCTTTGATGAATGTTCCTTTTGTAACAGGGAATGAGGAGCTGGACGCTAAATTTGTAAAAGAGGCAAAAGAGGCAGGCTTTGAGAACCTGAAAGGGCATAGGAGCGTAGGCGGTATGCGTGCCAGCATCTATAACGCTATGCCGGCAGAAGGTGTGGAAAAGCTGGTGGAGTTTATGAAAAAATTTGAAGCGGAAAATGCCGAATAAGGAAATGGGCTGCTGACAAAAGGAAATGGGAGGATGGAAATGTTTAAATATCATTGTTTAAATCCGATTGCGGATATCGGACTGGATAAATTTACGGCGAATTATGAAAAGACGGAAGATGTGAACGAGGCAGACGGGATTTTAGTCCGCAGCGCAGCGATGCATGATATGGAATTGCCCGAAAAACTTTTGGCGGTAGCAAGGGCCGGAGCGGGGGTAAACAATATTCCTTTGGATAAATGTGCGGAAAAGGGAATTGTTGTTTTCAATACGCCGGGGGCCAATGCCAATGGCGTAAAAGAGCTTGTCATTGCCGGTATGCTTTTAGCCTGCCGCGATATCGTAGGGGGTATCAACTGGGTTTCGGACAATAAGGATAATGAAAATATTGCAAAAGCTGCGGAAAAGGAAAAGAAGAATTTTGCAGGAACGGAAGTGCAGGATAAAAGGCTGGGCATTATCGGTTTAGGTGCAATCGGCGTAAAAGTGGCGAATGTGGCGAAGCATATGGGGATGGAAGTATATGGATTTGACCCTTATGTTTCCGTAGACGCTGCCTGGAATCTGAGCAGGGATGTAAAACATGCATTGAATGTAGAAGAGATATATGAAAGCTGTGATATTATTACCATCCATGTTCCGCTTTTGGACAGCACAAAGGGGATGGTGGATAAGGCGGCTATCGACAAGATGAAGGACGGTGTGATATTGCTGAACTTTTCCAGGGATTCTCTGGTGAAAGAGGCGGATGTGTTAGAGGGCATCCGGTCAGGAAAGATACGTAAATATGTGACCGACTTCCCCAATCCTATGACAGCCGGGCAGGAAGGCTGCATCGTGATTCCCCATTTAGGGGCATCTACGGAAGAGTCCGAGGATAACTGTGCCAAAATGGCGGTCAAAGAAATGATGAATTATCTGGAAAACGGCAATATCATCAATAGTGTAAACTACCCGAATTGTGATATGGGTATCTGCTCCCAGGCGGGAAGGATTGCTATTTTCCATAGGAACATTGCCAATATGATTACAAAGTTTACCGCCTGCTTCGGCGATGAAGGCATTAACATTACGGATATGACAAACAAATCCAAAGGGGAAGTGGCTTATACCATGATAGATTTGGAAAGCCCGGCAACGGCAGAAATGATAAGCAAGCTGCAGGCAATTTCCGGTGTATTCCGTGTCAGAGTGGTAAAATAGCGGATTGCGTCAAAACAACGGGCGAATGTATAATGGGCATGCCTGGCTGTCTTGACGCCCTTTAGAATTGTGGTAAAACGATAGGCAGGGATGGGATGAGCGGTATGAAGAAAAAGGCAGTTTTATTATGGGTAACAGGATGTCTTTTGTGCGGTGTGGCAATGACTGGCTGTGGCCCGATGGGGCAGTTACGGAATGTGGCAAGGATGTCGGGAGTAGAATCCGGGATAGAGGAAAAGGCAGGGAGTAAAGAAGAAAAAGAGGAGGAAAAGAAGAAAGCTGCGGACTCGGAAACTCCTGTGTTGGGAGGAGAGGCGGTAGAAGGATTTGAAGATTTTTCTTATCTTTATGAAGAGACGCTTACTGCCTATATGGAAGAGGATACGGAAATTGGAAAGGTAAAACGGAAGACGGTTACGGTGTACATCCCAGAAGGGAATGCATCCGGTATAAATGCGGAACTTCCGGGCACTGCGTATGCGGATACTTTCGGGGTAACATTCCGTTTCAGCCTGAATCCATATCTGATATCCGGCCAGGAAGAAAAAACGGTGACTGAAAAACTGCAAGGGTATATGGATGAAACCTATCCGGATAAAAATGAAAAAAAGAAAAAATCCCATAAGGCGGATTATGAAGGCCTGGAACTTTCGGAAGTGGAAAAAATAGGGCAGGATGCAGCAGTTGCAAGGGCAGAATATTTTGTATGGAATGACGAAAAGGAAGAATACGGCATAGTTTACGGAACCTACTATTTAAAAGAACTGGAACCGGATCTTCTGGCATTGCTGGAAGTGGAAGTGGACAGTTCAAAGGCTGCTTCTAAGACGGAGGAACTCTTAAAGGAACTGGAAGCTTTTTATGAAGTGGATTTGGAATGGAACAGCGATGAAGCGCAGGAAAAGCTGGAAGATTACCTTGCAGGGAAAGAAGAGGAGGAAGTTCCGGGTGCTATCGGAGGTATAATAGAATTTGATTATCCGAAAGGCTGGGCGCTGGATGAGAACTATTCCGACGAGGGGTTGCTCATATATGCGCCGGGAGGAGACAGCGACGGAGCCGGCTGCGGGATAGCGATTACCAGTCTGGATTCGTTTGGGGTTACCGATGACGTTATGGGCTGGTTGGGCGATGAAGAATATTTTAGCAAGTTTATAGAAGAAGGGCTTGGGGAAGACGCAGAGAATCTGACGGCCCGGTATTATGGCAATACGTGTATCGGGGAAACCACCCTGGCGGAATTTACTTATACAGAAGAAGGGGAAGTGATAGACTGCAGGCTCTATATAGGAGGGGATGATGAAAAGATATATATCATAGTGGCTGTCCAATTCCAATGGCTGGAAATGAATACCTTTGAAGTGGCAGAAGAACTATTGGAAAAAGGGAAGGTACGGTAAGGTATATATAAAATCCGGGTGCCGGAAGGCTTTTTAGCGATGTTGTAAAACAAAGTCTGAAAAGCTTTCCGGCACCCGGATTTTATAACGGCAGTTATTGCAGCGTATTTGCCATATGGGAAAAGCCTTGCCCGTTTTCCTGCAAATCGGCCTGCAATTTTGCTTCCGCTTCTACGGAAGCTTCACTGGCGAGATCCATATAAAGGATGAAAATATCTTCAAGGCTTTTATTTTCCTCCGCCGCGATTTCTTCCATTATCGGACGCAACGCATCCAACTGTACCGAAACCTGCGTTTTTTGCGGGTCAATATCTTTTAAAACTTCCTCCGCATACGCACTTATCCGTTCCCAAATCTTTCTATTTTCGCTGGTCATAAATTCCTCCTCAATAAAAATGTTGTAATTTATTTTATCACTTGACGCTTGTGCTGTATAGGTTAATTTGTTAAAATAATTGATAGAATCAAAGACCCCGCTGCAAGCAACGGGGTATCAAACTTGCAGCGCTGCCAAGCAGCGGGATATTTGACCCTCGCGGCAGTCTTGCTCGCGGGAATAAATTGGTTGCTGGCTATGGAATAGGCAGTAACATAACAGGGAAGGGATAAAAACATATGGCGGACATTAGACCCTTTAAGGCTATCCGTCCACAGAAAGGGCTGGAACAGCGGATAGCGGCGCTTCCTTATGATGTATACAACAGAGAGGAGGCAAAACAGGAGGTGGAGAAGGAGCCTTTGTCTTTTCTCCGGATTGACAGGGCGGAAACGCAGTTTACGGATGATGTGGATGCTTATGCCGATATTGTCTATGAAAAAGCGCATGATTTACTATGGGAAATGATAGAAAACGGGGAAATGGAAGAGGAAGAAGCGGAATGCTATTACGTGTATGAGCTGGTAATGGATGGCAGATCACAGACAGGGATTGCTGCCTGTGCCTCGGTGGACGATTATCTGCATGGGGAAATTAAAAAGCACGAGAATACGAGGGAAGAAAAAGAGCTTGACCGTATACGCCATGTAGACATTTGCCAGGCCCAGACTGGCCCCATTTTTCTCGCATACCGTTCCCATCCGGCGATTTGCGAAGAAACACGGAAGGCGAAGGCAAAAGAACCATTGTATGATTTTGCTGCTTCGGACGGCATTGTCCATAGGGTATGGAAGATAGACGATGCGGGGGCGGTAGAAAGGATAAAACAGGCATTCCGGGAGGCGGGGAATATTTATATTGCAGATGGGCACCATAGATGTGCTTCAGCAGTCAAAGTATCATTAAAGAGACGGGATGCGAACCCCGGTTATACGGGGGAAGAAGAATTTAACTATTTCTTATCGGTTTTATTCCCGGATGACCAGCTTATGATTATGGATTATAACCGGGTAGTGAAAGACTTGAATGGGCTTTCGGAAGAGGAATTTTTAGGACGGGTTGCAGAGACTTTCTTTGTGGAAAAAATGGGCAGGCAGCCTTGCCGGCCAAAGGAAAAAGGATGCTTTGGGATGTACCTGCAAAATAGCTGGTATTGCCTGAAGGAAAAAGAAAGGGCAAGGAGCGGCAGTATGCAGCCGGAAAAAATGCTGGATGTGGCAGTGCTGCAGGATATGCTGTTGGAGCCGGTACTTGGGATTAAAAATCCAAAGACGGATAAACGGATTGATTTTGTCGGCGGGATACGGGGACTGGAGGAACTGGAACGGAGAGTACATACGGATGCTGCCGTAGCATTTGCCATGTATCCTACTTCCATTTCGGAATTGTTTGCCGTGGCGGATGCAGGACGGTTGATGCCTCCCAAATCCACATGGTTTGAGCCGAAATTAAGAAGCGGGTTATTTGTCCATAAAATATAAAATTTATCAGTGAGAGAAAGGATTAGGGATTGATATGAACAATAAACTTTACAAATTAATGAACTGGCCGGACATTGAAGAAATTATTTATTCGGAATCGGACAATCCGCACCGGACTCTGGGCGCGCATGTTGTCGGAGGCAATACGCTGATACAGGCCTATCTTCCGGGGGCGAAAAGTGTGATTGTGCAGAATAAAAAGGATAAGAAAAGCTATGAAATGGAAATGGCGGATGAAGAAGGTTTTTTTGCTGTGGCTGTTCCCGGCAAGGCGCCTTTTTCTTATGAGTATATTGCGGAATATGAAGACGGCAATTTGAAAAAAGTAAAGGACGCTTATAATTTTGCCCCTCAGATAGAGCAAAGCGATTTGGATAGGTTTGCGGCCGGCATCCATTATACGATTTATGAAAAAATGGGTGCGCATCCTATGACAATCGATGGGGTAAAGGGAGTATATTTTGCGGTATGGGCGCCCAATGCAATGCGTGTCAGCGCAGTAGGGGATTTTAACGGCTGGGACGGACGTATCCACCAGATGCGCCGGCTGGGCAATTCCGGTATTTTTGAAATATTTGTGCCGGATGCAAAGGCAGGGCAGAATTATAAATACGAAATAAAAGTAAAAGGCGGTTTGACATACTTAAAGGCAGACCCTTATGCTTTTGGGCAACAGCTCCGCCCGGATACGGCTTCCGTAATAAGGGAAAGTGTAGGGAAAGAGAAAGATAAGGCATCCGGTCAAGTAGTATGGGAAGACCAGGAGTGGATAAAGGGCAGGAAGGAGCGGCAGGGAAGCGATAAGCCGATTAGCATTTATGAGCTTTATTTGGGGTCTTTTAAGCAGGGTGAAGACAAGGGCTATTTGAATTACAGGGAGCTGGCTCCTCTTGTCATTGATTATGTGAAAGAAATGGGATATACCCATATTGAATTGATGCCGGTAATGGAGCATCCTTTTGATGGCTCCTGGGGATATCAGGTTATCGGATATTATGCGCCTACGGCAAGGTATGGAACCAATGAAGACTTTATGTACTTTATGAATGAAATGCATAAAGCCGGTATTGGGGTTATTCTGGATTGGGTTCCTGCACATTTCCCAAGGGATACGTATGGATTGTCTAATTTTGACGGAACATGCCTTTATGAGCATCAGGACCCAAGGAAAGGAAGCCATCCGCATTGGGGAACTTTGATTTATAATTACGGAAGGCCGCAGGTTTCCAATTATCTGATTGCCAATGCGCTTTATTGGATTGAGCAGTATCACGCGGACGGAATCCGCATGGATGCGGTAGCTTCTATGCTTTATCTTGATTATGGGAAAAATGATGGGGAATGGGTAGCAAACTTTTATGGCGGACATGAGAACTTAGAAGCCGTAGAATTTTTGAAACATTTAAATTCGATTGTAAAAAGACGCGACGAAGGCGTTTTGATGATTGCGGAAGAGTCTACTGCATGGCCGAAAGTAACCGGGGATGTAGAGGATAATGGGCTTGGATTTGATATAAAATGGAATATGGGCTGGATGAACGATTATTTAGGCTATATTTCCTGTGACCCGTATTTCAGGGCACATCATCATAATGAACTGACATTCAGCATGATTTATGCTTACAGTGAGAAATTTATGCTTGTATTTTCCCACGACGAGGTAGTCCACGGCAAAGGAACTCTTATCGGCAAGATGCCGGGGGAAATCAAAGATAAATTTGCCAACCTGCGTCTGACACTTGCCTATATGATGATACATCCGGGTAAAAAGCTGCTGTTTATGGGGCAGGACATCGGGGAATTTGATGAATGGAACGAGGAACGGGAAGTGGAATGGGGGCTTACCGCTTATGACAGCCATAAGGGGGTACAGAACCTTATGAAGGCATTGAACAGGCTGTATACTTCATCCCCGGCATTATATAAGTACGATACTTCATGGGAAGGGTTTGAATGGATTAACTGCATTTCTTCCAACGATTGTATGCTTGTATTTATGCGTAAAGCGGACAAGCCGGAAGAATCCTTTGTAGTGGTAGCCAACTTCGCAAACGTATGGAGGGAATTTACCATTGGTGTTCCTTATGCAGGCAAATATAAGGAAATCCTGAATACGGATGCGGAAGAATTTGGCGGGGAAGGCAGAGTGAATGCGGATGAAATAGGTTCCGTAGAAGAAGAATATGACGGCAGGGAAAACTCTATATGTATGTCAAGTGCGCCTTTGTCCGTAAGTATTTTCTCATATATTCCGTATACGGAGGAAGAAAAGAAGGAAATCGCCAGAAAGAAAGCGGAAAAGGAGAAAAAAGAAAGAGAAGAGGCGTTAGAGCGGGAGCGCCAGGAAAAAATAGATAAGCTGGAAAAAGAACGCCAGGAAAAGGAAGCGGAAATCGAGCGCGCCCTGAAGGAAGCGGAAGAAGCGAAAGAACGGGCGGAGCAGATGCTTAAGGAAGTCGAACTGGTAAGAAAAGAAGAAGAAAAAGTGCTGGAAGAACAAAAAGAGGCCGAAGCAAAGAAAGAAAAAGCCGCGGAAAAGGAAAAGAAAACGGCGAGAGAGACGAAAGAAGAAGCGAAAAAGGTAGAAGAGACGAAAGAGGCGAAAAAAACAAAAGGAGCGAAAGAAGTAAAAGAGACGAAAAAGGCAAATGAAACAGAAAGAGCGAAAGGAACGCAAAAAGCAAAAGAAACGAAAAATACCGGAATGAAGAAAAGACAGTGAAGCTGAGGTGGAAAGAAACGGGCTGCCAGTTATTGATTTGGAACCTGCCAAAGGTGACATGGATGAAAGGCAATAAATAAGGCCGAAGGGAAATGCTGAAAGTTTTCAATTTTTAATCCTAAGTTTGTGTCTGCGCGGCATCCACAAACTTGGCGCAACAAAGCCGCGCAGGAATGGGGAAAAAGTGAAGGAATTAGGTTTAGCATCGTTTGCGGCGGAAGAGGAGATTGATATAGGGATGATAGAGGGCTTTTTTCAGGAATTGCCGGAAAAAGCATGGCATTTGGGAATGCGGGTTGTGATGTCGGCAATTGTCCTGTTGATTGGGGTACAGATTGTCAGAATAATCCGTGGGCTGGTGAAGAAATCTTTGGCAAAGGGGAATGCGGATCAAGGGGTAATACAGTTTATTGACTCTTTCCTGAAGTTTTCCTTGTATGTAGTGCTGTTCATTACGATAGCGTCCGGGTTTGGGATGGATGCAGCGAGTATATTGGCATTGCTCGGTTCTGCAGGCGTTGCCATCGGTCTTGCCATCCAGGGAAGTCTTGCAAATTTTGTAGGCGGTGTGCTGATTCTCCTTTTGAAACCTTTTAAGGTAGGGGATTATATTAAGGAAGATACCAACAGGAACGAGGGAACTGTCATTTCTATCGAACTGTTTTACACAAAGCTGGCAACGCCGGATAACCGGGTAATTGTACTGCCAAACGGTACGCTTGCCAATTCCAGTTTGACCAATGTAACCGCCTGCAAAAGCAGACGGTTGGATATCAAAGTCGGGATATCCTATGACGCAGATATCCGGCAGGCGAAGGAAGTCCTGCAAAAGGTTTTGGAAAAGGATGAAGCCGTGATAAAGGAAATGGATCATTTTGTATATGTGGATGAACTGGCGGAGAGCGCAGTGAATCTTGGAATCCGCTGCTGGCTCTCTACGGATGATTTTTGGCAGGGGAAATGGCGTTTGACGGAAAATGTGAAGTATGCTTTGGATGAAGCAGGTATCTCGATTCCTTATCCCCAGATGGATATTCATTGTTGTGGGAAAAGCAAATAGATTTTTTGCCCGGAACTGGTCCTAATTTGCCAGAAATTGATAGAATGAGGAAATAGCCCTATACAAAGAACCGTAGGTGCAAAGTCTAAGAAATCAGGAATGGCTTTGCACCTTTTTTACCTTATAGGATTCGGGTGTCAAAAGGTCTTCCCGGCAGTGCCGCTTGGCATATGGCACAAAAAAATTGTGCCGCAAAACTTGTTTTGCTATTTGTTGTACGGAGCATTCCGGTGAGCCTCTTAAGGCGAAAATCGTGTTCAGCATTGGCTTCCACGATTTTTGAGTCTCCTCTTCATCGTACAAAAGTCACTTGCCCAATATTTTTTTGTGCTATCTGCCAAACGCCACCGCCGGAGAATCCTGTTTGCAGGATTCTTTTTTACATAATAAGGATAAAAATTTAAAAATACTCTTGCAAAAAATGCGATTACCTATTATAATATCATTTGTTGAGTGCTTCCATGGCTCAGTTGGTAGAGCGACGCATTCGTAATGCGTAGGTCAAGGGTTCGAGTCCCTTTGGGAGCTGGACGGCATAGTTAAGCCGGAAATAAAAAAGATGTTTTCCTTTTATTGGAAAACATCTTTTTTTATATACAAACTATTATCGCTATGATGGTCGTTTGCACTAGATACCGTTTTTAAACAAATTTAACGGCAGTGCCGTATGCCATAACCTCTGCGGCTCCTTGCATAACGGCTGCAGAAGCGTAGCGGATATTGACAACTGCATCTGCGCCAAGGGATTCTGCCTCAGAGACCATTCTTTTTGTAGCCAAAGCGCGGGCCTCGTTCATCATTTCCGTATAAGCGCCAAGCTCTCCGCCTACAAGTGTTTTAAAGCCTTGTGTAATATCCTTCCCGATGTTTTTGGACTGTATGGTGCTTCCTTTTACAAGCCCAAGCATTTCCAGATTTTTTCCTGAAATGTAATCAGTATTGACTAAGATCATCTTCCTCACCACTCCTTATCTCTTTAATCCGTTCTGCCATCACATAAATGCTTACCCCGGCAAGTAAAAGGGGAATAAGCCCCAGCAGAAGCTTTAGCGCCGGAGGAACGGGAACGCACAAAAAGAGGATGCAAACTCCTGCATAATATAAAAAGAGTAATATACCGATAATAACAGGTGCAATCATTTTCTTTCCGTGAGAGTTCATAATAACGGCCTCCTTGCGATGTTAAATAGTTATATAAGTATTATTGTATTAATTAAATAATACAATATAACTATATACGATAAAAACGGAAATGTCAATAGGAATTATGTAATAAATAGTAATCTTATAAGGCATTCCCTGCATATGCCTTGTCAATTTGGATGACTGCGAAATAAGTTTCGTCAATGCGGTGGATTTCTTTTTTTAAGAAATCGGCAATCGATTCGTCGCTTTCCCGATAAGCGAAGGGAACTACGATATCGAAGATAATATTGGTATGAGTAGGGCCTTTTACTACACGGAAGTCATGAAAGCGGATTTCAGGATAGAAATTTTTTAAGAGGTCAGAAAGGGTTTGCCTTAACTGGTTTGTCTGTGCATCGTCGGTAATCACCGGATCCATATGGATGACGGCTTCGCAGTGTAGCTCATCGTGAAGATGGTGTTCGATATTGTCAATCATATCGTGAAGCACAAGGAGATTGCCGTCTGCGGATACTTCCGCATGGAGGGAAATCATAACCCTTCCCGGGCCGTAATCGTGGACAACCATATCGTGGATACCTTGCACATGTTCATAACTCATGACAATATTTTCCACGTTTTTTACAAATGCCGGGTCAGGTGCCTGCCCAAGCAGGGGGCTGACCGTATCTCTGGCAGCGCAGTAGCCTGCGTAAAAGATAAAAAGACCGACGAGGATACCACAATAGCCGTCGATTTGCAGCCCGGTAAAATGGGCGGTCAAGGAAGCGATTAGGACGACTGTAGTAGCAAGGGTATCGCTTAAACTGTCGGTGGCAGTAGCGTTCATGGCAGCGCTGTCAATTTTTTTCCCAATGTTTTTATTGTAATATGCCATATAAAGCTTTACGGCGATGGAGACAAACAAGATAAGGATAGTAAGTGGGCTGAAAGTTACCGTCTGGGGATGGAGAATCTTATCGAAGGATGAACGGACAAGTTCAAAGGCCATAATAAGGATGGCGATGGAAACAAAAAGCCCCGACAAGTATTCAATCCGCCCATGACCGAAAGGGTGATGAGGGTCTGGCTTCTGCCCGGCCATCTGGAACCCTACCAAAGTAATCAAGGAAGAACCGGCATCGGAGAGGTTGTTAAAGGCATCTGCGGTTATGGCGATGGAGTTGCTGAAAAAGCCGGCAAGAAATTTTCCGGCAAACAACAGTATATTTAATGCAATCCCCATGCTGCCGCAAAGAACCCCATAAGCTTTGCGTACTTCAGGGGAAGAAGTGTTTTCTTTATCTTTAATAAATAACTTGGCAAATAACGATATCATAATTTTCACTCCCATATAAATAAAATAGTATGGCTATTTTATCCCTTTTGAGAGGAAATTACAAATATTATTTTTTGTTGCTTTTAATTTGCTGGGTTCATGACATGCCAAACGTTAGAAGAAGCCATAGTAAACTTGTTCAATTGATGGAAGCACTGTATACTGAACGGTATGCACGGTGGTATGAGGGTTGCGATGGCCAAATATTTTTAATGAATCTTGACATCATAATGAAATTGCCAGTAGTATATATGCATTACAAGAAATGAAAATGGATTAGGGCTTTGACGAAGGAGGAAACAGTATGACGAATAAAGAGCGTAGGGATGCCCAAATGGCATATATTTCAGATGGCAGTGTTTTTGAGGAACAGCAGATTTGTAGAAAAAAACTGCAGAAATTAAATTTTATGGATCGCTCTGATTTTGAAGGAATAAAAAAAGTGGTAAAAGATTTGTTTGGAAAATCGGAAGATGCATGGGTTAATCCGCCGTTTTACTGCGACTATGGAACCCATATCGAAGTGGGGAAAAATTTTTTTGCCAATTATAACTGTACTATTTTGGATGTGGCAAAGGTAAAGATAGGGGATAATTGCCAGATGGCCCCCAATGTGGCTATTTATACGGCAGGTCATCCGGTGCATCCAATCAGTCGAAATTCCATGTATGAATATGGGAAGGAAATTACAATTGGGGATAATGTCTGGATTGGCGGGAATGCAGTTATTTGCCCGGGTGTCCATATCGGGGATAATGTAGTGATTGGGGCCGGAAGCGTAGTCGTGAAGGATGTTCCGGACTGGTCGATTGCCGCGGGGAACCCCTGTCGGGTGATACGCAAAATTACGGACGATGACAAAAAGAAATTGTTCGGACAGGAAGAAATAGACGAAGAGGCTTGGGCAGATATTGTAAGCAGGATGGATTTTTAACGGGTCGATTTGTTTTATGCTGCCTGGATGTGTGATGGTTTAGGAAAGTATTTGGAAAATACAAATGATTTGACAAAAATTGTTTATGCTGTCCAACAGCGGTTTAGAAGCGGCAGTGCATATGATAGCTGTGCAAAAAAGTTACAGATTACTTGACGTTAAGGGAAAAAAGCATTATGATTAAAAAAATTTGAAATAAAAATCCAGATTATGTGTGGTATTCAAGAGTTTGCCAATACATTAAAAAAATGGAATAAGTGATTGCGAAGTTCTATGCTGTGATATCATTCAGTAAGCTTACCGGTTTTGCAATTGGCTATAAAAAATAAAAATAGAAAGGAAAAACAAGACAATGAGGGAAGCAGTCAGGAAAAGGTTGGCTAAAGCGGCAAAAAAGGGAAGAGGAATTGCCATTGCTGCAGTTGCAGGGGCAGTAGTGTTGAGCAGCAACATTAGCTATGCACAAGAGATAGGGATAGAAGATGTTTTTGACGAACATTATTATGCGGATGAATATTCGGATCTTAAGGAAGTATATGGTTATGCCAGGGCAATTTTGCTGGATCATTTTATGAAGTTTGGGCTCGCGGAGGGCAGGCAAATGAATGAAATGATAGATATAGTTGAATATAGGGAGAAATATCCAGATCTTCAGGATGCATTTGGGGATGACTGGGATGCTTATATCTCACACTATTTTTCTTATGGAGCCTTTGAACACAGAGATAATGGCACCGGCTTTGACCCTGTGGATTATCTTAATAGATACAGCGATTTGCAGGCGATTCTTGGTACGGATATAATGGCAGCTTATAAGCATTACATAGAATATGGGAAGCAGGAAGGCCGTGAGGGAAGAAGCGAAGTTGTGGTAAAGGCCGAAAAAGAAGCGGCAATAAAGGCCAAAGAAGTAGTGGCAGAGAATAAAGAAACGACGGTAAGGGTGGAAGAACATACGGAGAATAGCAGCCCTGCAGAGCCGGAAAAAGGAAGCTTTGCGATTCAGAGTGTGGAGGTTATAGGCAGTGGACGCATCAGGGTTACTTTGAACCAGAAGACGGAACAGCCCCTTGCACTGGAAGCGTTCAGCATTATATGTAACAGTGGCGGTTCCGATATGACGATATTGTCTGTGTCCACGAATGATAATATGGTCTATGACTTGGCGACGACCTATTACAGAGACCAGGAATACGATATACAGATTACCCTTGCCGATGGAACATCGATTTCAAAGGTCTTTACTTATAGGACAGATTGTGCGCAGATTGCAGGTATTAGTGCTGCCCGTACAAGTGCCGGCGAGGCTCGTGTTACTTACAATTCAGACCAGCCTGGTTATTTTTATTATATTTTAAAAGAGGGCGGGCAGGATTCGGCACGTACAGTTTCTATGGAATCAACTGAAGTAACGGAAGCGGAAATTATTAATAATGGTGTTATGGTAGAAATGAAACAGCATGAGAATAGCTTTATTGTTTCCGGTCTGAGTGAGGGTATGTCATATACCATGTATTATGTGGCTGTTAATACAGAGGGGAAATCAACTTTGGTAAAAAGCCTTTCTATTGGCGGGGAAGTCTATGAGGATAATACAACTGCAATCCAAAGGGCCGAGGCATTCGCTGAAAAACTGGAAAATGGCGAATTTCTGTATGGTTTTGAGATAGAGCTGGAGAGCGCTACTTCAGAAAGCCTTGTTCTGGAACAATTTGACATAAGCTGTCCGTTGAGCCAGACAACGCTTGGAGAGGTAAGGACTTCGGATAACAGGATTTACCGTGTGTATATGCAAAGGGGCAGCATCCCTAACGGTAATAATACTTATACGATTCTGATTAATATGAAGGACGGTACACAATTAAAGGGTACATGTTACCTTGATTTGCAGGCGCCCAGGGTAGATGTAAGAAGCATTGAGTGGACAGACGCGGATACAATAAAGGTTGTTGTTAACTCAGATGAAGCAGGATTGCTTTACTACGCAATCCAGGACGAGGTAGAGGGCGAGGGTACGATTGCACCCAAGGATCCTACACAGATTTATGCCCAGGGCATGAAAGTTTCCATAGGATATGGCTTGAATTATATAACAGTCACGGGTGCAACGGCAGGTCAATGGTTCTGCTGTGCATCGGAAGATGAGAAAGGCAACAGGGAGGACTTCTACA
>Ga0137307_100784_pt1 | contig 35548 bp, 29 predicted proteins | sample NAcewD2O_March_2_FD_97180 | JGI IMG/M metagenome (GOLD analysis project Ga0137307, IMG submission 97180) | Mouse cecal microbial communities from Vienna, Austria - N-Acetylglucosamine amended D2O_March | ecosystem: Host-associated > Mammals > Digestive system > Large intestine > Cecum | place... | reverse complement strand
GTGAGGCAGGTATCCATAGAGGTATTTCCATCCTGCACGGAGGGGGAGCCAGATGCCGCAATTGCACCTGAATCGGAAACAGAAAGGGGAGCGCTGCCTTTTTCCGGTGTAAGAGAGTCGGCGCTTTCCCCTGCTTTAATATGTGTTATCCAAACGGCAACTATTGCGAATAAAATTATCAGCTTTGTTTTTCCCTTCATGCAGATAGACCTCCTATAAGATAATAAGGTTTAATCTTCTTCAATGACATGGATTTCCAAATAATCGAAGTCGATGGGCTCGATAAAATTGTCTTGATAGAACCGCGCTTTGTCATGCCTTTTAAATTCATTTACCGTAGCGTCCAGCCAAATGGGTTTGCCAAGGTCGAATTGGTAAACGATTTCGTCCAAGGCGCGGAATACTTTGTGGGTCCGTGTATCGCTGCTGCCATCGCAGATGACAGTATCTTTTAGAAGATGATTGTCCTTTATTATTTTTGCCCATAAACGAAACATATGAAAGATTCCTTTCCTTTGTAGTTTTATATTGTCCGCCATTAGCGGACACGAACCGTCGCGGCCATAATGCCAATCAATATTATGCCATGTCCTGCGGACATGCTCCCGCCGTTGGATGCACACGGTTCGCTGGATAAATTTGACCATTAATAGCGGATGCGAACCGGCACAAATATAATGTTAATAAACATTATATCATACTATCCCCCAATTCGCATATACTATAAGGTATGTTGTTGTTTGATAGGGCTTTTCTATTAAAAATAACGGATTTTTACTTAATTTGAATATAAAAGAATTAATAGACAATAAAAATTAAAAAAGAATAAAAATATTGTGAATAATGCACATTTGCGTAAAAATGTGATATAATGAATTGCAAAGATGTGTAATCGGGCTTTGAATTGCCTGGTGGAAATTGGAGGCAAATGATATAGCAAATTACACAGAGGCGTGAGCGGATAATTAAAATGTAAATTCCAAAAGAAAAGGCAATGAGGAAATCAGTATTATTGATAAGGGCAGGAAAGAAATGGAACTAAGAGTAGAACGGAACAGCGATGTAGATAGTTGGAAAGAGGTCGTGCTGATTTATAATTCGGCTTTGAAACAAATTTCTGTGAAATTGGAAATTCTGAATGATGAATTTCAGCACGTACATAGATATAATCCGATAGAACATATTAAATCAAGAATAAAAACATCGGAGAGTATCGTAAAGAAATTGAAGAGGAATGGCTATGAATCTACCATAGAGAACATGGTAAAATATGTCAACGATATAGCGGGAATCAGGGTGATTTGCTCTTTTACTTCAGATATCTATGAGATAGCCGATATGATACGGGGGCAGAGCGATATCAGGGTAATTTCGATAAAAGATTATATTGTGAAGCCAAAGGCGAGTGGATACAGAAGCTATCATATGCTTGTGACGGTGCCGGTATATTTGTCGGACAGGATTGTAGATACAAAAGTGGAAATACAGATAAGGACAGTTGCTATGGACTTTTGGGCCAGCCTGGAACATAAGATACATTACAAACTGGAAGGGAATGCGCCGGATTATATAAAGGAGGAATTGGTGGAATGCGCGAGAATGTCTTCGGAATTGGATGCGAGGATGCTTTCTTTGAATAATAAGGTGCATAGTATAAGCGAAAAAAAAAGAGCTTAAGCCATATGTCAAAAGCCTTTGGCGGATAGGTTTAACCACAAATAATGCCGATATCGGGAAACAGAGATTTGGTCTTCCGGTATCGGTATTTTTGATTAGTCGGATACAGCTGCCAGAAGCCTTGCCCTTTTGCCGACAAACTGAAATGACTGAAAAGTTTTTTGATATCTGGTTTCTAATTGGGGGTTTACCATACTTTTACCATAAAATGAGGAGTGCCCAGACACCTTTCGGCATCCGGGCTATTATGAAAAAATTTATCTATATGTGTAATGAAAAACATTACGTTATCTCTCGTTTACTATGAATTTAGTATAGCAATTATATATGAACAAACTATGAACAAGATGTAAAAATAACGTTAATACTTACAAAAAAGAAAAATAAGGAAAAAGATTTTAAGGCATATTGCACAAAAAACGGGGAACAGTTGTAAAAGGCAGGGAAAAATGATAAGATGTTTAATATATTGCAGAAAATTGCAGTTCAAAGGTTATGGAAGTAGCGGAAGATGTTATTGGGAGGAGAACAGATGGATGGTTTTATGGATAAAATTGCGCAGAAGCTAGGGGCTCAAGAAGCGATACGTGCGAATGCTGCTGCAGACGCAGCACAGATAGAAAGGTTGGAAGCGCAGGTGAAAGAATATGACGCATGTATTAAGGAGATGCGCAAACTGAATTTGAGGAATGCTGAAAACGAGCAGAAATTAAAAGAAATGTTGGAAAATGTCAGCAAACAGGTAAAATGTGCTTTGGAACAAAGCAGTGAACAGATAGGGCAGCTGGTAGAGCGGAGCGGAGGGCAGATAGGTCAGCTTATAGAACAGAGCAGTGGGCAGATAGGTCAACTGGTGGAGAAGAGCAGCGGGCAAATAGGGCAGTTGATGGAGCAAAGCAGCGAGCAGATAGGCCAATTGGTAGAAAAAAGCAGTGGGCAGATAGAACAAATTACGGAAGAATGCATTGCAAAACTGCGTGGGGCGGAAGAGGAAGAAGCGGATAAAGCAGGAAAAGGGGAAGAAGTAGAGAAACTTTTGGAGGAAGTCCGCACATTGACGGCGGAAAATATGACGAAGATGGAAGAAATGTTCCGGCGGGCGGACGATTTCGTACACAGGGAAAATGTAAAGGTATACCGTAACGTCCAAGCGGCTACTACGGAGGAGTTGGAGAAGCAGACGCAGGCAGTTATAAGCGGCCAGCAGGAACTTGAACGGAAAAATAAAAAATTGTATACAATTGGCATTTTGACATTGATAACTTCGATTGCGAATTTGGGCTTGCTGATTGCATATTTGGCAGGGCTGTTTTAGTATTTAATATAAGGAAAGAGAGGCTGTATAAATGGGGAAGCAGAGCTGGAAACCGGGAAATATGCTCTATCCATTGCCGGTAGTATTGATAAGTACAGCGGACAGGGATGGAAAGAAAAACGTTTTTACTGTGGCATGGACAGGCACTGTTTGCAGCGACCCGCCGATGGTCTCTATTTCAGTCCGGCCGGAGCGTTATTCCTATCATATGATAAAAGAAACAGGAGAGTTTGTCATTAATCTAACGACGGAAGAGCTGGCTTATGCGACGGACTACTGCGGTGTAGTGAGTGGACGTGATATAGACAAGTTTGAGAAACTGCATTTGACTCCGGAAAAGGCGGATATCGTAAAAGTTCCGCTTATCAAAGAAAGCCCGGTGAATATCGAATGTCTGGTAAAAGACGTGAAAGCATTGGGGAGCCATGACATGTTCATTGCTCAGGTAGTAGCGGTGCATGCGGACGAAAAATATATGGACGTAAAGAATAAATTTCATTTTGACAAGGCGTACCCTATTGTATATTCTCATGGCGAATATATATCTCTGGGCAGAAAAATAGGAACTTTTGGTTACAGTGTGAAAAAAAAATAAATCTAATCATCTTTTTTATGGAGCAGGCTTCCGCGGACAACGGAGTCTTCTCCATATTTTTTACGGATGGAATCCAACGCCCGTTCCAGCTTTTGCTGTTTTGACACAGGAATGTCTTGGGCAGGGGAGCCGCTTGGGAATATTCTTATTTCCGGCATATCGAAAAGGTTTAGTTGGATAGGTTCATCTTCCGGTATTAATTTGGAAGTCCGGATGCCTAAAAGCCGCACAGGGGAACCATCCCACAATTCATCGAATAGGAGGCAGGCTTTGGAATAAATGGCATCGGTGGAAGAAGCAGGGGTTGTAAGGGTTGACTGATGGGAAACTTTGCGGAAGGTATGATATTTGATTTCTGTGCTTATCATTCCTGCCATCTGGCGGGACTTCCGCAATCTTCCGGCGACTGTTTCCGCAAGGGAAAGAAGAGTGCGGCATGCATCTTCCCTTGTAAGGGCATCCTCTTTTAAGGTTATGGAGTTGCCGATACCCTTTAAATCCAAGTGTTCTGTTATAACTTCGGAATCATCAATTCCATTGGCATATTCCCACAACATAATCCCGTGGCTTTTTAAATGGGATGCAAGGATGGATTTATCTGCCATAGCTAAATCGCCAATTGTAAGAATTTCTAATTTTTTTAAAGTTTCCATGCTGGCATGTCCGCACATATAAAGGGAGGAGACAGGAAGAGGCCACATTTTTTCCTGTATTTCTTCCGAATAGAGGGTATGTACCAGATTGGGCTTTTTAAAATCAGATGCCATTTTGGCAAGGACTTTCCGGTCGGAAATCCCGATGTTCACGGTATACCCGAATTTTTCAAAGATGGAATCTTTTATTTTGGCCGCGGCCAGATGGGGCGCCCCATACCGTGCGGCAACCGGCGTATAATCCATATAGCATTCATCTACGCTTACTTGCTCAATATCCGGGCAGATATGGAAAAGGAAATCCATCAATTCGGCAGAGCGTTGGCGGTACAGCGTATGGTTTGGCGGGTGGAGGAGAAGATGAGGGCATTTACGCATGGCATTGACAATAGGCTCCCCGGTCTGCACGCCATAAGCCTTCGCCGGAATAGATTTGGCCAATACCACACCATGACGTTTTTCCATATCCCCTCCTATAATAGAAGGAATCTCCCGCAAATCAATATCAGCGCCTCGAGATAAATTTTCCAAGGCACTCCAGCTTAAATAGGCGGAATTGACATCAATATGAAAAATGATTTTAGGCATAAGAACACTCCTTTTTATTATAATCATATTAAGATATAAGGAAGAGGGAAAAAGGATACACAGGGTAAAGCGCGCCTTGACAAATACCGAATCTGGACAACAAAAAGAACCAGAACCAATACCCAATGTCATTTAGTTAACGGTACCGGACGCCGTGAGGAACATAAAATGCTCCGTCACCACGCTTTCGCTCGGTAAAAAGCGTAACGGACACTAAACTCGTGAGGAACCTCGTTAAGTGCCGACGCTTTTTAACGGGTTCCTTGAGCATTTTATGTTCCTCACGGCTGAATCAAGGCACTAACTAAATGACATTGAACCAATACCCCCTCTTTTTACCAACCCCTTTTGGACAAAATTTTCCAAACCAAAGCAAACCACAAAGTCTGCCCCTCATCCCTTTCATCATTATAATACAAAAAATAAAAGCAAATCAACACACCACCCTCCCAATCCCCCCTAAACCTCCTCCTCCATAAAAAATGAAAGCCATAGACTCCCAGTTCCCATTTGAAAGCAATGGTATTTGGATCGTTAAAAAACGCCGGTTCTTAGGCACTGTCCTTTAGTGCCTTAGCACCGCTGCGTTTTTTGCCGAGCGAAAGCGCGTCCAAATACCATTGCTTTCAAATGGGAACGTGCTTTCAAATGGGAACGTGCTTTCAAATGGGAACGTGCTTTCAAATGGGAACGTGCTTTCAAATGGGAACACCCCAAAAACAGCGCACCCCATTGTGCCAAATCCCTCCCTCTTTACAACTAAAATAAATACTGTTAGAATAAATCTGTTCTGTTACAATTTTATGACAAAAAAGGGAAATATAAATTACATATTCCTGCAAAGGCGCCATATTTTTGCAGGAAAATAAGGATAGAAATGGATTGAATTTGCGGATATGAAGAAAATTACAAAAAATTACAAACGTTTACAGGTCAGGTCAACAAAAATTGCGGTTTTGGCAATTATTACCTTTATATTTCTTATGCCAGGATATACTAAGATAAAAAATACGGGAAACAATATGTTTACGGTGCTTTTGAACGGAACTTATGTGGGAACGATAGGCGATGGGGCAAAAGCGGAGGAATATTTAAGGCAGGCACGCAGGATGGTGGCTGGAGACGGCGAAGAACTTGTATTGATTGACAGCAATTTGGAATGCGTGGGCGAAGAGGTGTTTTGGGGCCATATCGACAGCGAAGAAACCGTGGTGGAGAACATGGTTCAGGTGCTGAAAGATAATGTGAAGCAGACTTTGCACCGGTCTTATACAGTGAAGGTAAATGATTATACGGTGAATTTGGCGAGTAAGGAGGAAGTTCTCAGGCTGTTGCGTTCTTCGATTGGCAAATACGATTCGGAGGGGAAGTATGATGTGGATTTGGTCTTGGATGCCACGAGGGAATTGAATGTGCTGACTACCGAAGTAAAGTCGAAAGAGGAGCGGAAGAAAGATGAAGAGGATGTTCCTGTGCTTGCGTCGGTTGGTATTTTCAAAACTTTGGACGAAATGTTTGAAGGGGTGGAACCGGCAGGCGAAAAGGACTTTTCGGATTATGAACTTGGCCTGGTTTCTTTGGAGTTTGGTGATGAAGTCGAGGTGGTGGAGTCCTATCTGTCGGAAGAAGAGTTGACACCGATAGATGAAGCCATTGAGGAAGTAACCAAAGAACAGGAGAAGAACCAGATATATGAGGTTGTGTCCGGTGATTCCCTTTCCAAGATTGCGGTAGAAAATGAATTGACGATTGAAAAGCTAATCGAAATGAATGAATCCATAGAAAATGAAAATTCCACCATCCGTGTCGGTGATGAAATTATTATAACCGTGCCGGAACCGGAACTTTCGGTAGAACGGCAGGAAGAAATTTATTATGAAGAGGACTACGAGGCGGAAATCATTTATGTGGATAACGATGACTGGTATACGACGGAAAGCAAGACTTTGCAGGAGCCTTCCGCAGGGCACAGGAAAGTGGTTGCAATGGTTTCCTACCGCAACAATGCGGAAACCGACAGGGAGATTATAAAAGAAGAAGTGACCTACGAAGCGGTGCCGAAGATTGTGGAAAAGGGAACGAAGATTCCGCCCACATATATTAAGCCGATTTCCGGTGGAAGGCTTTCTTCCGGTTTTGGAAGGCGCAGCAGACCGACGAGGGGTGCAAGTACCTATCATAAAGGCATTGACTGGGCGACTCCGGTAGGGACTGCGGTAATGGCATCTTCCGGTGGAACGGTAGCAAAAGCCGGATGGGGCAGCGGCTATGGTTATGTGGTTTATATTAACCATGCGGATGGACGCCAGACGAGATATGGGCATTTGAGCAAAGTGCTGGTATCCGCAGGGCAGACAGTATCCCAAGGGCAGAAGATTGCCTTAAGCGGCAATACTGGTATCAGTTCCGGACCCCATGTCCACTTTGAAATTTTAATTGACGGTTCCCAAGTGAATCCGCTAAAGTATCTAAACTGATTGAAAAGCACCATTTACAAATGACATTTTTATGGTATAATCATTAAGATGACATGTTGCAGGGGGTGTTGCCCTTGCAGAAATGGATGAAGAGAAATACTGTGTTTAGATTCCTGCAAACGGTGAAAAAAGCAGTTTTGGGCGTTTACAGGAACAGTTGATTAGGATAGAGAATAGATAGCGGCCGGAAGATTTTTCACGGCAGCGATATAGATAGAGGGTACACCATGGAACAGTTTGCGATTAAAGGTGGTAATCCGTTGGTAGGGGAAGTGGAAATAGGGGGCGCTAAAAATGCTGCCCTTGCTATTCTTGCAGCCGCAATTATGACGGATGAAACCGTATTGATAGAAAACATGCCTGACGTCCGTGACACGAATGTACTGATTCAGGCGATGGAAAGCATTGGCGTTATTGTAAAAAGGCTGGATAGGCACACGGTGAAAATTAATGCATCCAATGTTCACGATGTGGTAATAGAGGATGATTTTATTAAAAAGATTAGAGCGTCTTATTATCTTCTGGGAGCCTTGCTTGGGAAATATAAAAAGGCAGAGGTTTCTTTGCCCGGCGGGTGTAATATCGGTTTACGCCCCATCGACCAGCATATTAAAGGGTTCCGCGCCCTTGGGGCAGATGTCCGGATTGAACATGGGTTGATTATTACCGATGCCGAACATTTACGTGGGAGCCATGTCTATTTGGACGTGGTATCCGTAGGTGCTACCATTAATGTTATGATGGCGGCGGCGATGGCAGAAGGGAAGACTACCATTGAAAATGCAGCAAAAGAACCGCATGTGGTGGATTTAGCCAATTTTTTGAATAGCATGGGCGCAGATATAAAGGGCGCCGGAACTGATGTGATACGTATCAAAGGGGTGTCCAAACTGCATGGCAGTGAGTATGCTATTATCCCGGATCAAATTGAAGCAGGCACATTTATGTTTGCGGCGGCGGTTACCAAAGGGGATGTGACGGTAAAAAACGTTATCCCAAAACATTTGGAGTCCATCAGCGCTAAACTTCTGGAAATCGGGTGCGATGTGGAGGAATCAGACGATGCGGTGCGGGTAGTGGCGTCTAAGCCGTTAGGGCATACCCATGTAAAGACATTGCCTTATCCGGGTTTCCCTACGGACATGCAGCCGCAGATAGCTGTAACCCTTGGTTTATCAATAGGAACCAGTATTGTGACGGAAAGTATTTTTGAAAACCGTTTTAAATATGTAGATGAGCTGACAAGGATGGGGGCCAGCATTAAAGTAGAAGGCAATACCGCCATTATAGATGGTGTAAAGAAATATACCGGAGCCAGCATTACTGCGCCGGATTTACGGGCGGGGGCAGCATTGGTAATAGCTGGGCTTGCAGCGGAAGGGATTACGATAGTAGACGATATTAAGTTTATACAGCGAGGATATGAAGATTTCCACTTGAAACTGAAAGCGCTGGGCGCGCAGATTGAAATGGTGAATACCGAGAAGGAACTGCAGAAGTTTAAGCTGAAGATTGGTTAGTTAATGACCCCTTACTGTAGGGAATGGTTTCCTATAGTAAGGGGTATTTCATAAAGTGAAATAGGAGGATGCGAATATGGTTTACATTTTGTTTTTTGTCATTAGTTTTTTGGCTTCCATAGCCGGGGCTATTTGCGGCATTGGGGGCGGAGTCATCATTAAGCCGTTGTTGGATTCTTTTGGGCTAATGGATGTAAAGACGATAAGCTTCCTGTCTGGCTGTACGGTCTTGGCTATGAGTACATATTCTTTTGTAGTATCAAAAATGAAAAAGGAATCTTTGGTCGATATGCGGATAGGGACACCTCTTGCCATAGGGGCTGCCGTAGGGGGCGTTTTGGGGAAAAGTTTGTTTCAGGCGCTTGTACGGTCTTTTGACCAAAATTATGTAGGCGCCATTCAGGCAGGATGCCTTTTAGCCGTAACGCTGGGAACGCTCGTTTACACCATTTATAAAGCAAAAGTCAAAACTATGCATGTAACGAATTTGGTGGTATGCCTGTTGGTGGGTCTGGTGCTGGGAGTCATGTCTTCATTCCTTGGAATCGGAGGCGGGCCGATTAATCTTGTGGTGCTTTTTTACTTTTTTTCCATGTCCACGAAAACTGCGGCTCAAAATTCTTTATACATTATTTTGTTTTCCCAGATTACAAGCCTTTTAAATTCAATTTTTACATCCACGGTTCCGGCATTTTCCATTTTCCTTTTGGTTTTAATGGCGTCAGGGGGAATCCTTGGAGGGTTTTGCGGCAGGAAAATCAATAAAAAGATTGATGATCGTAAAGTAGATATGCTGTTCATGGCTCTTATGGTTGTGATTATCTTCATTAATATATACAACATGTACCGTTTCCTTGCTTAACAGGGGTTTGTGCAACATTGGCTAATCGCCTCGGTAAGGTAAGAAGGCGCATTATGAGCAAAAAGGAATCCTGCAGCAGGATTCTTTTTCACCTTATAGGAAAGTCCTTCGCCAGAAGGACGTAGATTGAGGAAGTGTCGAAGACACTTTTTTATGCGCAGCCCCATGCAGAGGAAATAAGCCGCTATGAGGCGCAAGGGCGCACAGCGAGTAGGAAAAGATGATTCTTCTCTGCTCAATTTAAGAAAAGAAAGGATAGATGTGTAATGCATAATGTGAATGTATTGATAAAACCGGCTTCCGGAATGTGTAATCTGCGATGTAAATATTGTTTTTACTGTGATGAAGCTAAAAACAGGGAAGTGGAATCTTATGGATTTATGTCGGAGGAAACTTTGGAAACGGTAATCAGGAAAGCGTTGGATTATTCCGATGTTTCCTGTTCGTTTACTTTTCAGGGCGGAGAACCTTTTCTGAGAGGGCTTCCTTTTTTTGAAAAAGTAGTAGAATTGCAGAAAAAACACAATACGAAAAATGTAAAGATTTTCAACGCGATTCAGACAAATGGAACGCTTTTGGATAAGGAATGGGCGAAGTTTTTAAAAGAAAATCATTTTCTGGTAGGCGTTTCTTTGGACGGCACAGAGTTCACCAATGATTTATTCCGTGTAGACAGCGGTGGAAAAGGTACTTTTGAAAAGATAATGGAAGGGATTGGGCAGTTGAAAGAGTTTCAGGTGGATTTTAATATTCTGACGGTAGTAAATGCTATGACTGCAAAAAAAATTTCCCGGATTTATGATTTTTATAAACAGAGCGGATTTTTCTATCTACAGTTTATCCCATGTTTGAATCCCTTGGGGAAAGAAGGGGATCGTTTCGCATATACCCTTACGCCGGATGCATATGGACGGTTTTTAAAAACTCTTTTTGACTTATGGTACAACGATTGGAAAGAAGGGAATATCATCCATATCCAGCAATTTGAGGAATACATAAAGATGCTCCTGCTTATGCCTCCGGATGTGTGCGGCATGAGTGGAACCTGCTCTTACCAGCATGTAGTGGAAGCGGACGGGGAAGTATATCCCTGTGATTTTTATGTGTTGGACGAGTATAAGCTGGGAAATTTAAGTCAAGTATCTTTTGCGGAAATCAACGAAAAAAGGGAAAAAATCCATTTTATTGAAGAGTCGGCAGTTATGCATGAAGCGTGTGGAGGGTGTAGATATGCTGCTATTTGCCGGGGGGGATGCCGAAGGCATCGGGTTCCGAAGAATTATTTCTGCAGTTCTTATTATGATTTTTTTGAATATACAATCCATAGGCTGGAAGAAATGGCCGGATGGTTTCGGGAAAATTGCTAAATGATTTTCTTTTTAAAAAAAATAAAATCTCATAATGACGAATTATTTTAAAATAATTAGACAAGATTTGTGGAAAATAGACTATTTCGTACAACTTTTTGAAGAAACTAATGAAACTTGTTGAGAGGTCAAATTACAATATGCTATATTGAAATCACATCAATGATGTCCAAAAGACCTATAGGGATTGTTAGAAAATTATGAAGGAGATGTGAAAATGAAAAAGAGGATATTAAGTAGTGTTTTGGCTCTTGTAATGGCAGCAGGGTTGCTGACAGGCTGTGGCGGAAGCAAGACTGCGACTTGGACTGTGACTTGTCCTTGGGCTCCATCGGGCGTAGCAGCAATGGTTAGCCAGAAAGCAGCAGCTATGTCGACGGATTATTCCGAAAGCATTATTCTTGTAGCAGATGCGATTAAAGGAGATGCGGCAACTGTAAATACATGGGTAGCGGATACAAAGGCAAATGATACGGAGCTGGTATTTGCAGGAGAAGGGCTTTTTTCCATTACCTCAATTTTGGATCCGGCGAAATTGCAGTTTACATATGATGACTTTATGTTTGTAGAAAATCTGTATTCTTCCGTTTTTGTTATGTCGGCGGATGCAAAACTGAATATTAAAGGAATTGAAGACTTAAAAACTTATGCAGAAGGTGTTGATGAAATCAGTGTAGCAGCAAACGGGGCAACCAGTTCTGAGGCATTTTTGGCAGCGGCGCTTTTTGGATCAATGGGTTATGGGGATAAATTGAAGATTACACCTTACAGTTCTGCGGCAGAAGCTGCACAGGCTGTAGCAAGAGGGGAGACGAATTTTGCGGTTTCCCATCAATCCCAGATTTTGGAAACCTATCAGCAGGGCGGAGTTACTATCGTGTGTGCATTTGACGGTGAGGACATTGCCGAAGGTGAGTTTGCAGGAGTAGAAGGCGTAGGGAAATACGGCTATCCTTACTTCCGTAACCGCTGCTTCGTGCTTGCACGCTCTGGAACCAAAGCAGAAACAGTGGCAGAATTGAAAAAGTTATACGATGATATACTTGCAAATGACGAAATGTCCTCTTGGCTGAGCGATACTATGATGCTGGAAGTGGATACTATGAGCGAAGCGGATGTTCAGGAACATATCCAAAATGTTCAGGATATTGTAAATGAATATTATGACATTGTTGTAGGCTAATCGAACCTCTTCATAGGATGGACAGGACCAGATAGGACTTGTCCATCTTTTTGTTTCACGTAAGGATGGTCCACGGAGCGTGGCATCTGTTGCTTTCTCATAGAAAGGAGTTTTATATATGGAAGGGAAACAAAGCTGGATGGATCGTATGGACAAGAAAAGGGATGAGATTGGGGAGAAGCTGGAGAAAAAGGAGATAAACCTCCCCATTGATTTGATTACAGGGGCTTTATTCTTGTTGATTGGGATTTTGACGCTTTTAGTGATGCCGGGGCAGGTAAAGGTATCGGATACCGATGTAGTAAATGGACGGGCATTCCCGACCTTGCTTATGGTAGTTATGATGATATGCAGCGGCATTGTCTTGCTGAAGGAATTGTATAGTGTTTTTATAAAGAAACAACCGCTGACGACGAAAAAGGTAAATCTTCTGATAGAAGTGAAAGCTTTGGAGATTTTGGCGATTTTGATTTTGACCTTTGTAATTTGTAAAGTGACGGATTTGTTTGTTATCGGAGCTGTGTTCTGCAGTCTTGGGTTTCTTGTTTATTTCCGTTGCAAAAAGAAAAGCTATTATGCAATTACTGTGACGGTTGCGGTATTAATCTGGGTCGCATTCCGTTTTGGGCTTGGCGTTGCTTTTTAAGAGAGGAGGTATTTGTCTATGTTAGAATTTATAGGGCCCGCTCTTCAACATTTGTTTACATTGGAAAATTTTCTTTGGATAAATCTAGGCGTGTTTATCGGCTCGGTTTTTGCAGCCATTCCAGGGCTTTCGGTTATTCTCTGCGTTATTTTGTTCCTGCCCTTTACATACAGGATGACAGCGATTCCCGGGATGATGTTTTTGCTTGGCATTTATTGCGCGGGCGGTTATGGAGGAAGCGTATCGGCAATATTGATTAATACTCCTGGAACGCCTCATGCGGCAGCAACAATGATGGACGGGCATCCGCTTTCCCAAAAAGGCAGGACAAAGGCTGCGTTGAAAATTGCGCTTTATGCTTCTACCTTTGGCGGTGTTTTTTCCGCACTGATGCTTTTGTTCTTAGGGCCTCAGGTAGCGCAAGTGGCGGCACAGCTAGGAACAGCGGAGTATTTTATGGTTTGTCTGTTTGGGCTGACAATTATTGCCGGTGTGTCCGGGAAAAGCATGATTAAAGGTATTATTGCAGCATGTATCGGTCTTTTGATTTCCTGCATCGGTGCAGATCCGATGACAAGCTACGACAGATTTACTTTCGGTGTTCAACGTTTGTATCTTGGGCTGGATTTGGCTATCTGCCTGATTGGGTTATTCGCTCTTGTGGAGGTGTTGGCAAAGGCGGAAAAGAAACCGGGACAGCTTATTTTGGACTCGAAAAAAATGAATGACAACGGGAAAATTACGAAAGATGAATTTAAGAGGATGGTACGGCCCACAATCCTATCCTCCATTATCGGTGTATTGGTAGGTATTATTCCCGGAACAGGCGCTTCCGAGGCTTCCTGGTTCAGTTATGACAGGGCAAAGGCGATGTCCAAACATAAAGAGGAGTTCGGTCATGGTTCCGTAGAGGGGATTGCAGCTGCGGAGTCGGCAAACAATGCCGTAACAGGAGCTACGTTGGTTCCATTGCTTACTATGGGGATTCCTGGGGATGGTACAGTGGCAATTATGCTTTCGGCACTTATGATTAACGGATTAAACCCGGGCCTTAGCCTATTTACAACACAGGGCGATATTATGTATGCGATTATGATTGGCCTTATATTTGTAAATTTGTTTATGTTGCTGCAAGGCACTTTCCTGACCCAGCTTTTTGCTAAAGTAGTGTCTATCCCGCAGGAGATTCTGACACCGATTATCGTCCTGTTTTGCTTTGCGGGGGCGTATTCGGTAAACAAGAATTATTTTGACGTAGGTGTCGCGCTGATTTTTGCCGTAATTGCGTGGTTGCTCCGGAAGCTGGAAATGCCGCCTGTGCCGATTCTTTTAGGGATGGTGCTTGGAAATATGACGGAGACTAATTTCCGCCGTGCGTTGCTGATATCAAACGGCAGCCCGAAAATTTTTGTAAGCAGTATTTATTGTATTATCTTTATAGTATTGACTGTTCTTGCGGTAGCGACTTTGATTAGAAGCAAGATGAAAGAGGGAAGGGAAGGGACAAAGAAATAGTGGAGGTAAATAGACTTATGGCATATAATATAATATTTTATTTTACAGATCAGCAGCGAGCGGATACATGTGGGTGCTATGGGCAGCCATTGAATATTACGCCTAATTTGGACCGTCTTGCATCGGAAGGGGTAAAATTTGACTATGCATTTTCCCCACAGCCCGTCTGCGGGCCTTGCCGTGCGCTTTTCCAGACCGGGAAGTATCCGACGGAAACCGGGTGTTTCCGGAACAACATTATGCTTCCGGCAGGCGTAAAGACATTGGCAAATTATATTGAAGAGGCCGGATACGAAACAGCGTACATCGGGAAGTGGCATTTGGCCAGCGATGGGGAACTGGAAAAGCCTCCGACGATAGACCACACGATTACCCCTATTCCAAAAGAATTAAGGGGAGGCTATACTGGTTTTTGGCGTACCGCGGATGTGCTTGAATTTACTTCTCATGGCTATGATGGATATGTATTTGATGAAAACAACAACCGGATAGATTTTCAAGGCTATCGGGCGGATTGCATAACTGATTTGGCCTTAGATTTTTTTGATGAAAGGGATACGGAAAAGCCGTTTTTTATGACGATTTCCCATATTGAACCGCACCATCAAAACGACCGTAAGTGTTATGAAGGGCCGGAAGGTTCAAAAGAAAAGTTCAAAGATTTCATATTGCCGGAAGATTTGAAGGTACTGAAGGGGGATGCAGCGGAAGAGTACCCGGATTATTTGGGGGCTTGCGAAAGCTTGGATCAGAATTTGGGTAAATTAATTCAAAGATTAAAAGAAAAAGGTTTATATGAAAATACAATAATCATTTTTGCGGCAGACCACGGTTCCCATTTCAAGACGAGAAATCGGGACGGGCATTTGAACGGCTATGACGATTATAAACGTTCCTGCCACGATGCCTGCCTGAAAGTACCGCTCGTGATTGCCGGAGGACCCTATAAAGGCGGGGTGACAGTGGAAGAACTGGTAAGTACGGAGAGCCTTCCGAAAACGATTCTGGCCATGGCAGGCGTGGACGTGGGAGATGCGATGATAGGGGAAAATCTGCTTGACGTGGTGGAAAAGAGGGATGAAAACCGTCCAAACCAGGTGTTTGCCCAGATTTCCGAAAGCCGGATTGGAAGATGTGTCCGGACGCCAAGATATACGTATTCCGTTTACGCACCGGGGCTGAACGGGGGCGAAGCGGCATCATCGGATGTATACGCGGATGATTTTCTCTATGATATGGAAAAGGATCCTTACCAGCTTGAGAACATTGTGGATAATCCGGAATATGGGAACGTAAAAGCGGAGATGCGGAAGCTTTTGCTGGATTGGATAGAGAAAGCGGAAGGGAAGAGACCGGCCATTTTGGATTAAGGAGGGATAAGGATGGGGACTTTGGATAAAAAATCGGAGCAAGCTTATCTTTGGGTGAGAGCATTTATTGACGAAAATAAGTTTGCCAATAATTCAAAGATCCCATCGGAAAATGTTATTAGCCATCGTCTGTCGGTAAGCCGTGAAACGGTAAGGACTGCTCTTGCAAGATTGACGGAAGAAGGGCTCATCCGAAAGGTGAAGGGGAGCGGAACCTACATCAATAAGGAGGTGGCCTTGACAAAGGAGCTTGGAGGCAATAGCGGTACGATTAAAGTGGGATTGGTGTTGCAAGGGCAGGACACCAACGCCAATTCTGCTTTAATTGAAGGGATACGGAGCGTCCTTTTTACCGACAGGGTGGATTTGCGCATTTTCCTTACCGACAATAAATTTGCCAATGAGAGGCGATGCCTCCAAACAGTAGTCCATCAAGATTTTCAGGGGTTTATCGTAGACGGCGTGAAGGCAAGCCTGATGAACCCTAATTTGGATTGCTACAAACAGATATACCAGAAAAAAATCCCGGTTATTTTTTATAATAACTATTATAAAGATTTAAACTATCCGAGGGTTACCGTGAATGATAAGCAATGTGCCGACCGGCTACTGGGGCTTTTGATTAAGGCAGGGCACAGGCATATTGCCGGGATTTTCATTTATGATAATTACCAGAGCATTGAAAAGTTTCAGGGGATGGCAGCAGCATTGAAACGGTATGGGGTGGATTTCCAGGATGACAATATTAAGTGGTGCGTTTCCAACGAAGCCCATGATAACCGATTTGCCCGTTCCATCGAAAAGTTTTTAAAAGGGATACCGCGCTGCAGCGCTATTGTGTGCTGCAATTATATGATATACCAGCTGGTGCGGCAAGTATTGCAGAAGCTGGAAAAAAAGGTTCCGGAGGATTATTCGGTTGTCTGCTTTGACTATTCGGGAGACGATTGGGAGAAGGAAGGGATTACATGCTCTATTCACCAGGGGTATCAGATTGGGCGGCAAGTAGCGGAGCGGCTTTTGAAAATGATTGAACGAAAGGATTGCAGGGGACAGGATTATTCATGCATTATGCCGCCGAAAATTTACATTGGTCATTCTATCGGACAAGTGAAAAAATAGCAATGACTTCTGAAATATGTAATAACGAGGAAGAAAAAGAAGAGGGAAAGAAATAGAACAGAAAAAGTAATTATCGCACTGCGTCGGAGGGGAGCATGTCGCTGCCGCGACCCGCCGCAGGCGGAGAATCCTGTAAACAGGATTCTTTTTAACCATATAGGAAATTCCTTCGCCAGAAGGAAATAAATTAAGGAAGAACCGAAGGTTCTTCATGAAGTGCCATTAAATAATTGCTTCAATGGACAAATTGGGTTCATTGAAAAGGCTGACATATTGGCTGCCTATCTTTATGGTCGGTTTGGACAATTTGTCCGGATTGATGTAGACAATTTCCCCTTCTTGCCCGTTATTCAGGCGGACACGGTGGAGCATATATGTATTGACAATATTTCCCAAAAAAGTCAAAATATATTGGGCGTCGTATTTCTGGAAACCTTCGTTTTCAAAGGCTTCGATTACTTTAAAAGGACAGAGCGGACCGCGGTAAACCCTGGCGGAAGTCATGGCGTCGTAAACATCGGCAATGGCTACCATTTTTGCAAAAGGGTCAATTTGTATTGCGGATAGATGTAAAGGATAGCCGGAGCCATCACACCGCTCGTGATGCATCAAAGCTGCATTCTTCACATGTTCGTTGACCGGAGAGTTAAGGAGGAGATTGTATCCTTCCTTTGGATGGGTTTTAATAACCTTAAACTCTTTATTGGTCAGTTTACCCGGTTTTTTCAAAATATCTTCCGGCATCTTTAGTTTGCCAATATCGTGCAGCAGCCCGCAGAGGGTAGCTGTTTTGACATCTTCTTCTTCCATATGCAGCCAGTTGGCAAAAATATTGCAGATAAGCCCCACGTTCATGCAATGGACATAGGTGGAGTCATCCAATTGCCTCATATTATGAAGCATGTCAAATACATTGATATGTTGGCCGTCTGACGATAAAAGTGCAATGGAATTTTCCACGAGCTGGTCGACATCCAAATTGGTGATATCATCCAATGCATTGTTTATCGTGTTTTTAAAGGTTTCGGTTTCTTTGTGGAAGCCGGCGGCAAAATTCTGAAACTCCGGCGTTTGTTTTAAACGTTCCGCATATGAGGTATCCGGCTGTGGTTCATCCTCTACAGGAACTTCCGCGCGTTCATCTTCTATTCTTATGTTAAAAATAGAATAAACTTCCAGCTTTGTAATCGCCTTGTCAGTTAAAACCGTTCCTTTTGAAAGTATCAGGCTATTGCTGTAGCTGAAAATATCTTCTGCCGTTATCATCCCCGGCATCAGCGATCTTGTACTTATCCGTCTCATATTCACTTCTCCATTATATCCCGCAGTAGTATAATACGGTTTTTTTATAGTCCTCATGCGCTGAAAGCTTTGGATTAATAAAATTATATGGTTTTTATAAAGCATTGTCAATAAATACATTGACAATAAGCCGGATATGGTGTATGTTAATAAACAGATATGAAAATTCAATATTGTAGAGAATCTCTTATTCAGAGTGGTGGAGGTACATAGGACCTGAGAAGCCACGGCAACCCCCAATGAGGAAGGTGCCTGCCTGAGCGAGCAATGATGAGCGGCAGTGGATTAGCCGCAGTAAATCGAACAATAAGAGGATTTGATTATCAACTATCGGGTCCGCTTATAAAGGCGGATTTTTTTGTGTAAATGGTTTTTGGAAAATGAAGAAAAGGTTCAAAAACCGTGGGCACTTTTTCTGCAAACCGAGGGAAATTTAGTTTATTAAGGAGGAAAAAAGATGGAGAAATTTTTATTTACTTCAGAATCTGTAACAGAGGGGCATCCGGATAAAGTCTGCGATGCGATTTCGGACGCGGTGTTGGACGCGCTCATGGAGAAAGACCCGATGAGCCGTGTAGCCTGTGAGGTAGCAACTTGTACAGGGTTTGTGCTTGTGACAGGGGAAATTACTACAAACGCATATGTGGATATCCCGAAAATTGCAAGGGAAACAATTAAAGAAATCGGCTATACAAAATCAGAATATGGATTCGACGGCAATACCTGTGCTGTGTTTGTAGCCATTGACGAGCAGTCTTCCGATATCGCTATGGGTGTGGACAAGGCTTTGGAAGCGAAGCAGGAAAGCGCAGAAAATAAAATGACGGATGAACAGATAGAAGCAAACGGCGCTGGGGATCAAGGGATGATGTTTGGTTATGCTACGAACGAAACGGAAGAGTATATGCCTTATTCCATTTCCCTTGCACATAAATTAGCGCTTCAATTGACGAAGGTGCGCAAGGACGGTACTTTGAAATATTTAAGGCCGGACGGCAAGAGCCAGGTATCCGTGGAATACGATGCGGATGGGAAACCGCTGCGTTTGGAAGCGGTTGTGCTTTCTACCCAGCATGATGAAGATGTAACCCAGGAGCAGATTCATGAAGATATTAAGAAATATGTTTTTGACCCTGTCTTGCCGAAAGAATTGATTGACGATAAAACAAGATTTTATATCAATCCTACCGGACGTTTTGTTATCGGCGGGCCTCACGGCGATGCAGGTTTAACAGGACGTAAGATTATCGTAGATACCTACGGCGGTTATGCACGTCACGGCGGCGGCGCTTTCTCCGGCAAAGATTGTACAAAGGTAGACCGTTCCGCAGCTTATGCGGCACGCTATGTGGCAAAGAATATTGTGGCGGCAGGGATTGCAGAAAAATGTGAAATCCAATTGTCTTACGCTATCGGTGTAGCACAGCCTACATCTGTTATGGTGGATACTTTTGGAACCGGAAAGATAGACGATGATAAACTGGTAGAGATTATCCGCGAAAACTTTGATTTGCGTCCGGCAGGCATTATAAAGATGCTTGATTTGCGTAGACCTATCTACAAACAGACAGCAGCATACGGACATTTCGGTCGCAACGATTTGGACTTGCCTTGGGAAAGGCTGGATAAAGTGGATACACTGAAGAAGTATTTATAAGCAGCGATTGCCCCATATTTGATGTGTCAAAAATCTTGTAAAACAGGGCTGATTGGCAGCCGAATGACAATAAGAGAAGCGTTCAATCTCCTCCGTGAGGTTGACCGCTTCTTTATATTTATGCTATAATGCCCCAAGTAAACCATTGCTTTTGGCATGGTTTTGTACCTTGTAAAGTAAATACTGTTTCTATGGATTTCAGATGCACAGGCAAGGTCCGGCTGTATCCAATAATTCCCATAGTTTCCCATTTAGCGCCATGCACCTGTTGGTGGACAGGTTGACGAGGAGGAAGGTTATCGAAAATTCGGCGGGTGCCTTCCCGTACGGCTTCCGGTGCGTGATATGCCGGGAAAATATGCGGGCAACTGCAAAACAAAGACGGCATAACGGGAGATTACGGAATAATATGATGATAAAGATAAGTTGAAAATAGAAAGATGAGGAGAATCTATGTGTGGAATTATTGGTTATACAGGGGGAAAAGAAGCGGAAGGCATAATAGTGGATGGGCTGGAAATTTTGGAGTATCGGGGTTATGACAGCGCCGGGATAGCGGTCAGCCAAAAAGACGGCAGTGTGCAGATACGCAAATGCGTAGGGCGTGTAAGGGATTTGCGTTCCTTGTGCCGGAAGGGGGAAATCCAGGGCACATGCGGTATCGGGCATACAAGATGGGCGACCCACGGCGGGGTTTGCGATGCGAACGCCCATCCCCATCGGTTTGGAAAGGTTACGGTTGTCCATAACGGTATTATTGAGAATTACCGTGGCCTGGCAAAAAAATACAATTTACAGGATAGGCTCCGTTCCCAGACGGACAGCGAGGTGGCAGCGGCGGTGCTTGCCCACTTTTATAACGGTGACCCATTTGCGGCAATCCGGAAAACCGTACTGAAATTAAAGGGAACATTCGCTTTCGGTATTTTGTTTGAAGATATTCCGGAAGCTATTTTTGCGGTAAGGAATGTAAGCCCTATTGTTATCGGGCAAGTGCAGGAAGGGAGTATGCTGGCCTCGGATGTGACGGCATTAGGGCAGTATACGAAAGAATATTTTGTGCTGCCGGAATTTCATGTGGCTGTTTTGAAAAAAGAAGGCGTGGAGCTGTATGATATGTCCGGTGAACCGGCAGAGCCGGAATGGATGACGGTAAGCTGGGATGTGGATAAAAGCAGCAAAGGCGGCTATCCGTTTTATATGGAAAAAGAGATTATGGAGCAGCCTCAGGTGATTGCGGAGACGGTTCAGCCAAGGATATGCGGCGGTATGCCGGATTTTGGCGTGGACGGTATTCCCGACAACTTGTTTGAGGATTGCAAAAGGATATGTGTGGTAGCCTGCGGTACGGCTATGCATGCGGGATTGGTAGGCAAAGCGTTGATGCAATCGTTAGTGCGTATTCATATGGACGTAGAGCTTGCCAGCGAATTTATGTATACGGATGCGATTGTGGATGAAGAAACATTGGTGATAGCGATTTCCCAGTCCGGGGAAACCATTGATACGCTGGAAGCGGTAAAATATGCGAAGAAAAACAGTGCAAAAACCCTTGCTATCGTCAATGTAAGGGGGGCGTCCGTGGCGCGGGCCAGCGATTATGTGATTTATACCAACGCAGGGCCGGAAATAGCGGTTGCCAGTACGAAAGCTTATACGACGCAATTGGCAGTGCTTTATTTATTGACGGGAAGGATGGCGTATGTAAGAGGAAGCTTTGGGGAAACGGAGGCGAAGTCTTTTGCATCGCAATTGCTGCTGGTGCCGGAAACGATGCAGCAGGTGCTGGACAGGAGGGAAGAAATCCATTATATTGCCCGCTCCATATTGAATGCAAAGGATGTGTTTATGATGGGAAGAGGGCTGGATTATTCTATTCTTCTGGAAGGCTCGCTTAAATTAAAAGAAATTTCTTACATCCATTCGGAAGCTTATGCGTCGGGGGAACTGAAACACGGCACAATTGCCCTGATTACGGAAGACACGCCGGTGGTGGCAGTGGTGACTCAGAGCAAACTGCAGTCGAAAGAGTTTTCCAACATAAAAGAGGTGCAGTCCAGAGGTGCAGGGGTTATACTGTTTATGAAAGAGACTTTTGAGTTGGATAAGGAAGCTGCGTGGGAGAGCGTGTTCCAATTGCCGGCGATGGAGGATAGCTTTATGGTAATGCCTGCTTCAGCAGCTTTGCAGCTTTTGGCATATTATGTATCCCTTGATAAAGGGCTGGATGTGGATAAACCAAGAAATCTTGCCAAAGTGGTTACGGTGGAATAACCTATGTGCCGTTGCCGGTTACAGTGGCGGCAGGCATCTTGGGGTGTTAATTCGGGAATGAAGGGTTAGGAAGCGAAAAGGGATTGGAGCAAAAGGGCAGGAATCGGAAAAAGATAGGAGCCCCAAAAAGCGGAAATGCGAAAAAGCAAAAGCCCGAAAAAGCGGGAAAATTAACCGGAACAGGGAGAGGGATTATTGGGCGGCCGGCATACAGCCCTGTGCATCTGAAATCTGTAGAGGCTTGGAAATCCGGCAAAATACTTTATGCATACAAATTAAGAAGAAAACAAGGAGCAACGGTTATGGCATTTACTCATTTGCACGTCCATACGGAGTACAGTTTATTGGACGGTTCCAACAAAATAAAAGAGTATGTAAAACGGGTCAGGGAACTAGGCATGGACAGTGCGGCGATTACCGACCACGGTGTTATGTACGGGGTAATCGAATTTTATAAAGAGGCGAAGGCGGCGGGGATAAATCCGATTCTGGGCTGCGAGGTATATGTAGCCCCCAATTCACGGTTTGACAAAGAACTGGCCGGGGGAGAAGACAGATATTATCATTTGGTACTGCTGGCAGAAAACAATACAGGATATGCCAATTTGATGAAAATAGTCAGCCGCGGTTTTACGGAAGGGTACTATTATAGGCCGCGTGTAGATATGGAAGTGCTGAATGAATTTCACGAAGGGGTGATTGCCCTTTCCGCCTGCCTGGCGGGAGAGGTACAAAGGTATATTGTCAAAGGGCTGATAGACGAAGCGAAGAAGACGGCATTAAAATACGAAGCATGTTTCGGGAAGGGGAATTTTTTTCTGGAAATGCAGGATCACGGAATCCCGGAACAGAAAACAGTGAATGCCGCACTTTTGAAAATGAGCAAAGAATTGGACATTCCGTTGGTTGTTACCAATGACGTACATTATACTTATGCCGAAGATGAAAAATCCCATGATGTGCTGCTCTGCATACAGACAGGGAAAAAATTATCCGATGAAGACCGTATGCGCTATATAGGCGGGCAATATTATGTCAAAAGCGAAGAAGAGATGAAAGGCTTATTCCCTTATGCGTGGGAAGCGGTGGAGAATACCAAAAGGATTGCTGACCGTTGCTGTGTGGATATCGAATTTGGGGTCACCAAACTGCCGCATTTTGAAGTGCCAAAGGGGTATGATTCATGGACGTATCTGAACAAGCTTTGCTATGACGGTATGTATGAGCGCTATGGTGTCCTAAGGAATCAGGAGGAAGGGAATGACAGGGAAACAAAGGGGATCATTCCTGAGGGGGCAAGTAGGGAAAGCCTGATAGAACGCCTGGAATACGAGTTGAATGTCATCCGTTCGATGGGGTATGTGGATTATTTTCTGATTGTATGGGATTTTATTAATTATGCAAAAATGAATGATATTATGGTCGGGCCGGGAAGGGGGTCTGCGGCGGGTAGCATTGTTTCTTATTGCTTGAGGATTACCGATATTGACCCGATTAAATACAGTTTGCTATTTGAACGTTTTTTGAACCCGGAACGGGTGTCCATGCCGGATATTGATATTGATTTCTGTTTTGAAAGAAGACAGGAGGTCATTGACTATGTAGGGAAGAAATACGGGGCAGATAAGGTGGTGCAGATTGTTACCTTTGGTACGATGGCAGCCAAGGGAGTTATCCGCGATGTGGGAAGGGTAATGGATTTGCCCTATGCTTATGTCGATTCCATTGCGAAAATGGTTCCCAATGAACTGAACATTACCATAGACAGGGCGCTTAGTATCAATCCGGAATTTCGGCGGATGTATGAGACGGACGAACAGGTAAAAAAACTGGTGGATATGAGCAAACGTTTGGAGGGGCTGCCACGCCATACGTCCATGCATGCGGCCGGGGTGGTTATTTGCAGCAAGCCGGCGGAAGAGTTTGTGCCGCTGTCGAGAGGGAGCGATGGTTCCGTTACAACGCAGTTTACAATGACTACGATTGAAGAACTGGGGCTTTTGAAAATGGACTTTCTGGGACTGCGTACTTTGACGGTTATCCAGAATGCGGCATATTTTGTAGAAAAAAATCATGGCATCCATTTGGATATGGAGCATATTGATTATAACGATAAAGCAGTGCTTGCATCTATCGGAACCGGGCGTACGGACGGGGTATTCCAGCTGGAAAGCGGGGGCATGAAAAATTTCATGAAGGAATTGAAGCCTCAAAGCTTAGAGGATATTATTGCGGGGATTTCCTTGTACCGGCCGGGTCCAATGGATTTTATCCCCAAATACATCAAAGGGAAAAACAATCATCAGGATATTACCTATTCCTGTCCGCAATTGGAACCTATCCTTGCATCTACGTACGGCTGTATTGTGTATCAGGAACAGGTAATGCAGATTGTGCGGGATTTGGGCGGCTATACGCTGGGGCGCAGCGATTTGGTGCGCCGTGCCATGAGCAAGAAAAAGCAGTCGGTAATGGAAAAGGAAAGGGATAATTTTATATACGGGAATAAAGAAGAGGGTGTGCCGGGCTGCGTGGCAAACGGCATTAGCGAAAGCACGGCAAGGCAGATTTATGAAGACATGATGGACTTTGCAAAATATGCTTTTAATAAGTCCCATGCGGCATGTTATGCGGTGGTGGCTTATCAGACCGCTTATTTGAAATATTATTATCCGGTGGAGTTTATGGCGGCGCTGCTCACCTCTGTAATTGACTTTCCAAGGAAGGTATCGGAATATATTGTGACTTGCCGGAATATGGGCATTTCCATCCTGCCGCCGGATATCAACGCGGGGGAGGCCGGTTTTTCCGTTACGGATGAGGGCATCCGCTATGCTTTGACAGCCATTAAAAGCATAGGCTATCCGATTATCGAAGCGATTGTAAAAGAAAGGGATGCCAGAGGGGAATATAAGAATCTGAAGGATTTTATTACCCGTGTGGCGGACAAAGAAGTGAATAAGCGTTACGTGGAAAACTTTATTAAGGCGGGGGCTTTGGATAGCCTGGGCGGCACGCGGAAGCAGTTTATGAGCGTTTACGTGCAGATTATGGACAGCATACAGCAGGATAAGAAAAATAATATGGCAGGGCAGATTTCTTTGTTCGATATTGTTTCGGAGGAAGAAAAAGAGAATTATGAGATAAAGATGCCGCAGGTAGGGGAGTATTCCAAAGAAATGCTGCTTGGGTTTGAAAAGGAAGTGCTGGGCATTTATATCAGCGGGCACCCCTTGGAGGAGTATGCCGGAATATGGAAGAAAAATATTACCAATACCACCGCGGATTTCCTTCTGGATGAAGAAACCGGGGAAACGGCGGTGAAAGACGGGCAGAGCGCTACCATAGGCGGCATTATCGCGGATAAAAAAATTAAGTATACGAAAAACGACAAAGTGATGGCCTTTTTACAAATGGAAGACTTGGTTGGTACGGTGGAGGTCATCGTATTTCCCAGAGATTATGAAAAAAATTCGTCGAAACTATTGGAAGACAATAAAGTCTTCATAAAAGGACGGGTATCCGTAGAAGAGGAAAAAGATGGGAAGCTGGTTTGCGAAAAGATTACCGGCTTCGATGAAATTACGAAAAAGCTGTGGATTAAGTTCCCCACAAAGGAGGCCTATGAAACAGCAGAAAAAGAACTTTTTTCCCGTCTGGCGGAGTCCGATGGAAGAGACAGCGTCTGCATTTATGTAGAAGCCCCTAAAGCGATAAAAACCCTCCCGCCGAATAGGAACGTAAAAGCGGATGCGGAACTGGTGGCGGAATTGGCGGCATTGTACGGGGCGGATAACGTGAAAGTGACGTGATGCCTTTCTTCTTGCCCTTTTCGTTACTGTTCACTCCGTTCCGGTAACAGGCAAAAATCCATGCAAAATTTGCTTCGCAAATGGATTTTTACTTGCTGCATGAATGTTTTTGTACGGACTTAGCAGTAAATGCTAAGTCCTGTGTGAACAGTAACCCCTTTTCCTATCGTTTGGAAAGAGTTCCGAAAAAGTTATTGAAAAGGGGTTAAAAAAAAGGTAAAATAAGGATACTGTATACCGTAATATTTTAGAAGGGTAAAAAACGGCAGCAGAATAAGTATTGTCAGCATTGGATAATTTATGAGAGAGGTGTAGGCATGGCGGATGAGATTAGGACAATAGGGGTATTAACCAGCGGCGGTGACGCACCGGGGATGAATGCGGCTATCCGTGCGGTTGTGAGGCAGGCGCTTGCAAAAGGAGTTAGGGTTAAAGGGATTAAAAAGGGGTATCAAGGGCTTCTGAATGAGGAAATCGTGGATTTGGAGAGGAGCAGCGTATCGGATATTATCCAGAGGGGTGGAACTATTCTCGGAACTGCCCGTTGTATGGAGTTCAAGACGGATGAAGGGCAGCAGAAGGGCGCCACCATTTGCATGAAGCATGGCATCGATGGGTTGGTTGTCATTGGGGGCGACGGTTCTTATCGGGGAGCGCAGGCGCTTTCTAGAAAAGGGATTAATACGATTGGGATTCCCGGAACCATTGACTTGGATATTTCCTGTACGGATTACACGATAGGCTTTGATACCGCAGTAAATACTGCGATGCAGGCAATCGACAAGGTAAGGGATACTTCTTCTTCCCACGAAAGATGCAGCATTATTGAGGTAATGGGCAGGAATGCAGGTTATATTGCACTTTGGTGCGGTGTGGCAAACGGTGCGGAGGATATCCTTCTTCCGGAAAAGTATGATTATAACGAACAGAGGATTATCAATAATATTATCAGCAACAGGAAAAAAGGGAAAACACACCACATCATTATAAACGCGGAAGGGATTGGGCATTCCACATCCATGGCCCGGAGGATTGAAGCGGCAACAGGGATTGAGACAAGGGCGACCATATTAGGCTATATGCAAAGGGGCGGAAGCCCTACTTGTAAGGATCGTTTTTATGCATCGATTATGGGTGCGTATGCGACGGACATCCTTTGCCAGGGGAAGACGAACCGGGTGGTAGGATACCAGCGCGGGGAGTTTCAGGATTTTGATATCGAAGAAGCATTGGCTATGAAAAAAAATATACCCGAATATCAGTATGAAGTGAGCCGGGCATTATCCATGTAGCCGGATGGAAAAATATAGAATACAAATGTTTATTCCCGCGAGCAACGAGCCAAGTGGCTGCTTGCAGACATTTGGCGACTGCCGCGAGGGTCAAATACCCCGCTGCTCGCAGCGGGGTATTTGATTGCGGGTCGGCGCGGAAAGTGCCGGCCCGTAAGCAGTCAGAGGGCAGGCAGGAAAGAGAGGGCTTCATGATAACGAGTACGGCGAATCAGAAGATAAAAAGAATCGTGCAGTTGAATAAAAAGGCGGGGGAGCGGAAAAAGGAAGATGTGTTTGTAGTAGAGGGCCTTAAGATGTTTTTGGAAGTGCCGGAAGAAAGGTTGTGCGAAGTTTATCTTTCGGAAAGCTTTCTGCCTATTTTAGAAGGATTAGGGGAAAAGGGAAAGAAAGCGAGACAGAAACTGGAAGTGTGCGGTTACGAGATGGTGTCGGATGAAGTATTTCGCAAGATATCCGATACACAGGCCCCGCAAGGGATTTTATGCATTGTCCGGCAATGCCATTATTCCTTGGAAGAGGTGCTGAGGGAAAAAGAATGCCCCCTTTTGCTTGTCCTGGAAAATCTTCAGGATCCGGGTAATCTGGGAACGATTTTAAGGGCAGGGGAAGGGGCCGGTGTCTGTGGCGTGGTGATGAGCCGGGATACGGCGGATATTTATAATCCGAAAGTGATTCGGGCGACGATGGGGTCGATATACCGGATGCCTTTCTTCTATACGGAAAACTTAGAGGAAGCTATCATACGGATAAAGGAGGCTGGGGTAACGGTTTTTGCCGCCCATTTAAAAGGGGAAGGGAATTATGATAAATGTGATTATTGCAGGCCGTCTGCGTTTTTGATTGGGAATGAAGGGAAAGGGCTGACGGAGCGGACGGCGGATTTGGCAGATTCCTATGTAAAAATCCCTATGGAGGGGAAAGTGGAATCTTTGAATGCGGCGGTAGCAGCCGCCCTGCTGGTGTATGAAGCGGCCAGACAGAGACGGGAAAGGGATTAGGGGCCAGGTTTGGAAATAGGATTGATTTTATGCAGCAAGGCTGCGTAGGAATGGAGGAGAAGATGAAAATAGGATTTATCGGTTTGGGGAATATGGCAAAGGCAATGATTGGCGGGATGCTGCAGAAAGGAATCGTGGCGGCGCAGGATATCGCCGGTTCGGCAAAAACGCAGAGTACGTTGGAGCGGATGGGGGATGAGTTCCATATCCATACGATGGCGGATAACAGGCAGGTGGCAAAATGGGCGGATATCATCATATTAGCGGTGAAGCCCGTTTTTTTCCCGGAAGTGATAGGAGAAATTAAGGATGCGGTAACGGAGGATAAACTGGTTATCAGTATTGCAGCAGGGAAAAGCCTGAAATGGATAGAAGAGGAGTTTGGGAAAAATATAAAGCTGATACGCTGTATGCCCAATACCCCGGCTTTAGTGGGGGCAGGCTGTACGGCCGTGTGTTGCAACCCAAGGGCAGGGGAAGAGGATGAGAAATTCTGCCTGAAATTGATGGAAAGTTTTGGAAAGGCAATAGTAATCCCGGAGCGGCTGATGGATGCGGCCGGTGCGGTAGGGGGCAGCTCCCCGGCATTTGTATTTTTGTTTATTGAAGCGATGGCGGACGGGGCGGTAAGAGCAGGGATGCCCAGGAAGCAGGCTTATGAATTTGCCGCTCATGCGGTTATGGGGAGCGCGAAGATGGTTTTGGAGACCGGGATGCATCCCGGGGAATTAAAGGATATGGTATGCTCTCCGGGCGGAACGACAATCGAAGGCGTAGCAGCCTTGGAAGAAGGAGGGATGCGGTCAGCCGTGATGAATGCGATTCATGCTTGTGTGGAGAAATCAAAGTTGCTGTAGGCTGCGATGGAAGACAGCTTTTCCCCCATTGTTCCATCATTTTTCATAGTTTACACCCCTCCCCACGTAAAGGGGAAATGGCGGCTGAGTCAAACTTTTTTAAAAAAATTTAAAAAAATAAGAATAATTTGCCTACCTAAAACACCGCATAAGAATGGACGAGTTAGCATAAACTTGACAATAAGTAATTAATTTGCTATTATTTATGTAATAAAATTAACAATTTCGTAATAATTACATAAAATGAATGCAAAGAAAATGCACCGAACCTTATCAAGCTGATAAGTGAGGTACGAACTGGGAGGTAAAAGAAATGTCAGGAAACAGAAGGCCGTTTCGTATGCTGTCAGGTTTGGTTATAAGCCTGATCATGATGATGGCTGTAGGTATGACCGCTGTAGCCGGCGAAAGTAAGACCAGCAGCCAGGACTATTTGGATTCGCTGAATGTAGGTGTGGAAGCGCTCCTTACACCCGATGAAAGCAACGGGGCAATGGGGAAGGCGGGTACGGAAGAGAAAGAGGGCGAAGAGGAGGCGGTGCCAGGAAATCTTCTGGCGGATAATTCTGCGTCGAGGGTACAGGTTACGGAAAGTATGGTAACCGAGAGCATTGAATCCGGGAAGCAGCAGGAGAAGGAGGAAAAATCCGATCTTGTGATGGCGGATGTGCAAAATGCGTTAAATGTACGTGCAAAAGCCGATGAAGATTCGGAAAAAGTGGGTGTATTATATAAGGACTGCGGCGGAAGGATACTGGAAAGGAAAGACGGTTGGACGAAATTAAGATCCGGCGATTTGGTGGGCTGGGCAAAGGATGAGTATCTTTTGTTTGATGAGGAAGCGGAAAGCATGGCAGATGAAGTGGGCAACCTTATCGTAACAATTGATACGGATGCTTTGCGTATCCGTAAGGAGCCAAGTACGGAAGCCGGTGTTTTTGCATTGATGGCTCAGGATGATGAGCTGGATGTCATAGAGGTTGTTGATGATGATTGGATTAGTGTAAAGTATGATAATGAGATTGGCTATGTATCGGCAGAGTTCGTAGATTTAGATTTCCATATTGATGAAGGGGAGACAATTGCGTCCATTAAAGCAAGGGAAAAGGCGGAGGCAGAAGCGAAGGCGAAGCTGACGGCAAACCAGGGCGCGGTAGCAGTGGGCGCAGACGATACAAGGCTTTTGGCGGCGCTTATCTACTGCGAAGCGGGCAACCAAGGCTATGAAGGGCATTTGGCAGTGGGGGCGACCGTGATGAACCGGGTAAGGAGCGGCGCATATCCTAATACGATTTACAGTGTGATTTACGCATCGGGGCAGTTTACGCCCGCATTGAACGGTAAAGTGGCAAGGGTATACGGCGGTAATATACCGGAAAGCTGTATGACTGCGGCAAGAGAAGCTATTAATGGGGCTACCAATATCGGTACGGCGACTCATTTCAGAAGGGTAGGCGCCCATGATGGGATTGTAATCGGCGACCACGTTTTCTGGTAAAAACAGGATAGAAAACTAATGAAAAGGCGGCTTGCTCCTGATTTGGGGAAAGCTGCTTTTTTTGGATAACCGGAATTTGGGTGTCAGAAGCCTTTTGCCTGAAAATCTTGCGTACTGTATTGAACAAAGGGTTAAAATATAGTAAGATAATAAGAAAGCTTGAAAGGGGCTTGAAGTATGAATTATACAATTTTTTGGCTGGTAGCCTTGGTTTTGTTTATTGCTATTGAAATAGCCACAATGGGTTTGACTACCATATGGTTTGCCGGCGGGGCATTGTTAGCTGTGCTGGCGGCGGCTTTGGGATTGCCTTTGACAGTACAGATTGTCTTATTTTTTATTATATCGTTTGTCCTTCTTTATTTTACAAGACCGATGGCGGTAAAATATTTTAATAAAGACCGGGTAAAAACCAATGCGGAAAGCCTTGTGGGGAAGCAGGCAATTGTAATCGGCGAAATTGACAACCTGCAAGGGATTGGGCAGGTGACTGTCGGCGGGATGGAATGGTCGGCCCGGGGTTCGGCAGACGGAATAAAGCTTCCAGTAGGCAGTGTGGTAAATATTGTTGCGATTAATGGGGTAAAATTAATTGTAGAAGAAAAGAAATGAGAAAACGTTTAGCCTATGCCTGCAAAGGCGGACTGGGCAGGAATGGAGGATGAGTTATGGGTTTTGTATTAATTGTTTTATTGGTGCTGGTTGTATTGGTTTTGGCTTCCTGTATTAAGATTGTGCCGCAGGCCTATGCCTATGTTATGGAAAGGCTTGGCGCATATCAGGGGACATGGTCGGTAGGCATACATTTTAAGACGCCTTTCCTCGACAAAGTGGCGAAAAAGGTAAATCTGAAAGAACAGGTTGTGGATTTTGCGCCCCAGCCGGTAATTACAAAGGATAATGTAACAATGCGGATTGATACGGTAGTATTTTTCCAGATTACAGACCCTAAGCTCTTTGCATATGGTGTGGAAAATCCGATTATGGCGATTGAGAATTTAACGGCTACAACGCTTAGAAATATTATCGGGGAGATGGAGCTGGATCAGACATTGACTTCCAGAGAAGTAATCAATACGAAAATGCGTTCCTCACTGGATATAGCCACAGACCCTTGGGGGATTAAGGTAAACCGTGTGGAACTGAAAAATATTATCCCTCCGGCTGCTATTCAGGATGCGATGGAGAAGCAGATGAAGGCGGAGAGGGAACGTCGTGAAGCGATTTTGCGTGCGGAAGGCGAGAAAAAATCTACGATTCTTGTAGCGGAAGGGCAGAAAGAATCGGTGATTCTGGAAGCAGAGGCAGAAAAGCAGTCGGCTATCCTCCGCGCGGAGGCACAAAAGGAGAAGATGATTCGTGAAGCCGAAGGTGAAGCGGAGGCTATCCTTAAGGTACAGAAAGCAACTGCGGACGGTATCCGGATGATTCGCGAAGCAGGGGCAGACCAGTCAGTGCTGACGATTAAGAGTTTGGAAGCTTTTGAAAAGGCAGCCGACGGCAAGGCGACAAAGATTATTATCCCTTCCGAGATTCAGGGGATTGCAGGATTGGCTTCTTCTTTAAAAGAAATCGTGGTGGATGAAAAGTAGAGCCTTCCGGCATGGAATAGAAAAGCTGACAGGCTAAATAGGCCAGGCGTTTTAGAAAATGGCAAAAGAGCAAAAAAGTGAATAGGAGTAAATTCCGGCAGTTGGGAGATGGGTTCCGCCTGCCGGATTTTAAATAGAAGGAGGAGACGAGGATGAACTTAGTAGGTCGTGATTTCCTGAAGCTTTTGGATTTTTCAGGGGAAGAAATGGAATATTTACTGGATTTGGCAGCGGATTTAAAGGAAAGGAAGAAAAAAGGGATAGCGACAAGGTGGCACGAGGGGAAGAACGTGGCGCTTATTTTCGAGAAGACGAGTACAAGGACAAGATGTTCTTTTGAGGTGGCTGCCCATGATTTAGGTATGGGAACCACTTACCTTGACCCCACAAGTTCCCAGATAGGAAAGAAAGAAAGTATTGCGGACACGGCAAGGGTGCTTGCCGGTATGTTCGAGGGGATTGAGTATAGAGGGTTTGGGCAGGATATCGTAGAAGAACTGGCAAAGTATGCAAAGGTTCCGGTCTGGAACGGGTTGACCAATGAATTTCACCCGACCCAAATGCTGGCGGATTTGCTGACCATCCGGGAACATTTCGGTTATTTGAAGGATATCCGTTTTACATATATGGGGGATGCCCGGTACAATATGGGCAATTCCCTGATGGTGGCGTGCGCGAAGATGGGGATGCATTTTACTGCTTGTACGGCAGGGAAATATTTCCCGGATAGAGAATTGGTAGAGGAATGTAAAAAAATAGCCGCAGGCACAGGAGCCACCATTACTTTAACGGAAGATGTGGAGACCGGGGTAAAAGGGGCGGACGTTATTTATACGGATGTATGGGTTTCTATGGGGGAACCGGATGAAGTCTGGGAAGAGCGGATTAAAGACCTTATGCCATATCAAGTGAATGGGAAGGTGATGGGGCTGGCAGGGGAAAAAGCGGTGTTTATGCATTGCCTTCCTGCTTTCCATGATTTGAATACGAAGATAGGGAAGGAAATCAAAGGGAAATTCGGCATTGCGGAGATGGAAGTGACGGATGAGGTGTTTGAGTCGGAGGCATCCATTGTTTTTGAAGAAGCGGAGAACCGGATGCATACAATAAAAGCAGTGATGGCGGCAACGCTTGGCGTGCCGGAAAATAAAGGATAACGGGCATGAAAACAGAGATTTTGAAACTTCTTCGGGAAAGCGGGGATTATATTTCAGGGCAGGAACTTTGCAGCCTTTTTGGCGTTTCCAGAACGGCGGTATGGAAGGTGATAAACCAGCTAAAGGAAGAAGGATATGGGATTGAAGCGGTGCAGAATAAAGGTTATCGCTTGCGGCTGAATCCGGATGTGCTTTCATACAGCGAGTTGAAGAGCCGTATCAGGAACAATTGGGCGGGCGGCGAGATTTATTATTATGAGGAAACCGGGTCTACCAACATTGATGCAAAGCGTCTGGGGGAAGAAGGGGCTGCTCATGGAACCATAGTGGTGGCAGACAAACAGAACGCAGGCAGAGGGCGCAGGGGAAGGGCATGGCAGTCTCCGGCAGGGAAAGATATTTATTTTACGATTTTGCTGCGGCCTTCTTTTGAGCCAGATAAGGCGTCAGGGCTTACGTTGGTTATGGCCCTTTCCGTAGCGCAGGCTGTGGAAAGGAAATGCAATTTGAAGGCAGGTATTAAATGGCCCAATGACGTGGTGCTGAACGGGAAAAAAATTTGTGGGATTTTGACGGAAATGAATATGGAAACGGATTATATCCAGCATGTGGTCATTGGTGTGGGGATTAATGTGAATCTGGACGAAATGCCGGAGGAAATCAGCCAGACAGCGACTTCGATTTTGCGGGAGGGTGGAGAAAAGACGGCAAGGGCGGAGCTTTTGCAGGAAGTGCTGGCACGGTTTGAAGAAAATTATGGGATGTATGAAAAGGAGTTGGACTTAAGCTATATGCGGGAGGAATATAACAGCCATCTGGTGAATGTGGGCAAACAGGTGAAAGTGCTGGATCCCAAAGGGGAGTTTGAAGGCATTGCCAGAGGGATTAATGCCTCCGGGGAGTTGCTGATAGAGACTCCTGACGGGAAAGTGGCGGAAGTCTATGCCGGGGAAGTTTCGGTAAGGGGGATGTATGGATATGTTTGACCAAAGAAGGGCAGCGGAAAAGGAAAATGGGAAAACCGTTCTATGCGGGGCAAACGCGTATGAGAAAAAATATTATTTCAACGATACATTCAACGGAATCCCTCAATCCATCAAAGATGAATTGCATATTATCTGTGTCCTTTTTACCGAAGAGGTAGGGGGGATTTTTACCATTGCTTTTGAACCGGACGGAAGTGTGGTGATGGAAACAAATTTTGCGGAGGATGATTTCTTATATGATGAAATCGGAAGCGGGCTGCTGGTTCGGGAAGTAAGCCGGAAAAGACAGGAAATGCTGGAGTCTTTAAGCCTGTATTATAGAGTGTTCGTCCTCCATGAAAGGTTGGACGCGGAAGAAGAGGGAACAGAAATAGATTGGGAAAGGTCGGGTAGAAGCGATGATATTAGTGATTGATGTAGGGAATACCAATATAACTTATGGGGTATATAAGGGGAAGGAACTGGTAGCTACGTTTCGGATGACGACGAAGCAGCCCCGTACTTCGGACGAATATGGAATGAATATTATGGAACTTTTACGGATTCATTCGGTGGATAAAAAGGATTTGGAAGGAACCATCATAGCCAGCGTGGTGCCGAATGTGATGCATTCCCTGACAGGGGCGGTAACACGTTATCTTGGAACCGCGCCGCTCATCGTAGGGCCGGGGGTGAAAACGGGGATAAAAGTGGTAACGGAAAACCCAAGGCAGATAGGGGCAGACCGTATCGTGGATGCAGTGGCGGCATATGAAATATACGGCGGGCCGGTTCTGGTATTGGATTTTGGAACGGCAACGACTTATGACTTGGTGTCGGAGGACGGAAGCTTTATTGCATGTATCATAGCGCCCGGCATACGGATATCCGCGAAAGCCCTTTGGGAAGGGACCGCGAAGCTGCCGGAGGTGGAAATTAAAAAGCCGAAATCTATCTTAGCCCAGGAAACGGTTTCCAGTATGCAGGCAGGTCTGATATATGGACAGATTGGGCAGACGGAATATATTGTCAGCCATGTGAAAAAGGAAAGCGGTTATGACAATCTGAAAGTAGTGGCGACCGGCGGGCTGGGAAGGCTGATCTCCGAGGAGACGGAGAGCATTCAGTTTTATAACAGTACGCTCACTCTGGACGGGCTTCGGATGATCTATGAAAAGAACAGGAAATCATGATGGCGGGAAAATGGATGAAACGGCTAAAACAGTTAAAAATAGGGAATGTGATCCTGGA
>Ga0137307_100783_pt1 | contig 35599 bp, 33 predicted proteins | sample NAcewD2O_March_2_FD_97180 | JGI IMG/M metagenome (GOLD analysis project Ga0137307, IMG submission 97180) | Mouse cecal microbial communities from Vienna, Austria - N-Acetylglucosamine amended D2O_March | ecosystem: Host-associated > Mammals > Digestive system > Large intestine > Cecum | place... | reverse complement strand
CCCGGAGACCGGAAAGAATGGCAGCCCATGATGCTGGACAGGGTAAATTCCTGCTATCAGCGGGACAAGAATCATCCGGCCATTGTCATCTGGTCCTGTGGAAATGAATCTTTCGGCGGGCCGGTAATTTATGAAATGTCGCAGTTGTTCCGCAAACTGGACGACACCAGACTGGTACATTACGAGGGTGTGTTCCATGACCGGCGTTATAATGATACCAGCGATATGGAAAGCCAGATGTATCCTTCGGTGGAATCCATTCGGGAATTTCTGGCAAAAGACAGGAGCAGGCCCTTTATCTGCTGTGAATATACCCATGCCATGGGCAATTCCTGCGGAGCCATGCATAAATATACGGATTTGACTGATACGGAGCCTCTGTATCAGGGCGGATTTATATGGGATTATATCGACCAGTCCATTGAGAAAAAAGACCGTTACGGAAAGAACTTCCAGGCCTACGGCGGAGATTTCGGAGAGCGGCCCTGTGATTACAATTTCAGCGGAAACGGTATTGTATACGGCGGAGAGCGGGACGAGTCTCCCAAAATGCAGGAAGTAAAATTCAATTATCAGAATATTTCAGCAGAAGTTTCCGGAGATAAAGTGCTGATAAAGAATAAAAACCTGTTTCAGAATACGAACTGCTATGACTGCGTGGTGCTTCTGGAAAGAGAAGGGAAACTCACAGAGCAGGCTGCCCTTGAGACAGACGTACCGCCCCTCAGCGAGGAGACCTATGATTTGCCGCTGGCAGTACCGGAACAGCCAGGAGAATACGCGGTAACTGTTTCTTTCCGATTAAAAGAAGCGCAGGACTGGGCGCCTGCAGGCCATGAAGTGGCCTTCGGGCAGGGCGTCTTCCAGGTGGAAGAGACAGGAAAAACCTGGTCTCCCTGTAATGGGAAAGTCAGCCTTCCGGCAGAAGAAACAGGGAAAATTACAGTTATTAAAGGAAAATTAAATATTGGTGTGAGAGGCAGGAACTTTGAATGTATGTTCAGTACCTTAAAGAGCGGACTGGTATCCTACCGCTGCGGCGGCCGGGAAATGATTGAGCAGATTCCCACGCCCAGTTTCTGGCGGGCGCCCACAGACAATGACCAGGGCTATAATATGATGGAAAAATACGGCCAGTGGAAACTTGCCAGCCTGTATCAGCAGCCGGACGAGGATTATCCGAATCCCGCACTGGAAGAAAAAGAGAACAGCGCGGTGATTACATATCATTATATTATGGCCACCGTACCTGTGAGCAAATGTACCCTTTCCTATGAAGTATTCGGAGATGGAACCATTACCGTAACTCTCTCTTATGACCCGGTAAAAGAACTGGGCGATATGCCGGAATTTGGTATGATGTTCAAGTTCAATGCAGATTACGAGAATGTGGAATGGTACGGGAACGGGCCGGCAGAAACTTATGCGGACCGGAAACACGGAGCAAAGCTGGGGATTTACTCCAACAAAGTAATGGATAATCTGGCAAAATACCTGGTGCCCCAGGAATGCGGCAATAAAACCGATGTGCGCTGGGCGAAAATCACCGATAACCGGGGCAGAGGAATGCTGTTTACCGGAAATCATATGAATTTTTCCGCACTGCCCTATACGCCCCATGAGATGGAAGCTGCCATGCATCCCTATGAACTGCCGGAAATCCACTACACGGTAGTACGGGTATCCGCACAGCAGATGGGCGTAGGCGGAGACGATAGCTGGGGAGCAAAAGTACATCCGGAATACCTGATTGACATAAATAAGCCCATGAGATTTACATTCAGTTTCAGAGGTTTATAGTAAGTAACCTGATGATTTAAGGAGGACAAAATGGACAAATTTGTGGTAAATATTATCCACCGTCCGGAAATGGTGCCGGAGTACGCAGAAAAAGTAACCGGCCATGGAAAAGCGGAGGATATCGGAAGAAAGGCGCTGCTGACAGAATCGCTGGACATTTTCAAAACCCAGCAGAGGCTTGCCCATGAAAACGGCCTGAAAACCACCATTCAGATGACATATGCAAGTTTATTTAATGAAGAAGCAGTGGCTCTCGCAAAAGCAGATCATGAGAAATACGGGGATGAGATTGCCCTTTCTCTGCTGGGGCTGCCCTGTAAGGAGTTCCGTGAGAAATACAATACCAAAGATTTCTGTATCTGGATGTTTTCCATGGAAGACAAGAAATCCATTGTGGATGATGTTTTTGAAAAATTCTGTCAGAGCTTTGGATTTTATCCGGAATCCACCGGTTCCTATTATCTGGATGCAGATTTAACCAATTATATCAAAGAAAAATATCCATCCGTCAAGTGTGCGGTGGCAACCTGCTGGGAAGAAGGCCCCAAGGCATACCATACCTGCAATAATTCCTGGTATACCCTGTTTGACGGAGGCCCCTGGGCCCCTTGGATTCCCTCAAAACAGAACACCCATGCACCGGCGGCAAATGAAGCGGAGGACAGCGGGATTGTGGCAATCCCTCATCTCTCCAGAGACCTGCTGGCATGTTATGACGGAAACGGTTCCAATTTCGGCACCCATCCCCAGAATGTGCTCCGGGGTATGATTTACGACAGCCAGACCTGGGAATATCCCTATATGTACAATCTGATTGACCAGTACCGTTCTCTGGAGAAATATAACAATGGTTACGCCTATAACATGATGTTCGTGGGGCCGGGCTGGATGAATAAAATGGGCCGCTGGGAAGCGCCCTATGAACTGCTGGAAAAATCCTATTCTGACGGCTGCGCCTACTACGGCAAACTGAAAAAAGAAGGCAAACTGATTGATATGACCATGTCGGAGTTTGCAGATTATTACCGGGAGAAAAAGAGTTATACGGAGCCGGAATGCGCACTGTGGCGTGATATTCTTTATGGTTCGGATAAACAGGTGTTCTGGTACTGCGACCCATACATGAGAGCCTGCGTTAATATGGACCAGGGCGGGGCCATTGTGGACTTGCGTCCCTATGCGGCCAAACTGGAATGGCCTGTGGGAATCGGAACGAAACACGTACAGGATGCTTCTTATCCTTTCCTGATTCAGGAAAAATACCGGGCGGGTTATTTTACCCACTATGCCGGAGAGGGGACAGTGAGAAGTGCGAAACTCTCTTATAACGGAGAAGAAGTGGATTTGTGCCTGTGCCGCACCAAAGCCCATTTTTCTCAGGAGGGAAATACCAGAATTCTCACACTGGATCCGGTGGAAATCGAATTTTACGATCTGACTGTAAAGCTGCAGACAAAAATTTACTTTGAGGAAGGAAGTTCCGGTATTAAAATGGAGCGTACCATTCTGGAAATGAGCAATCCGGACGCAAAGGTGGAGCTGAATGAGTACATGGTGGCATGTTACGGAACTACAGAATATCCGGAGGATATGACAGGCATTACCCTGAAATGCGAGGGCAGCCAGGAGAAATCCATTTCCTATGAGTACAGATGCAGAGAGGCGCAGCTTGCAGGAGCAGACGCGGTGAGTGCGGTGATTCCGGCCATTGAGACGAAGGTTTCCATGACGCCCTCTGATAAAGAAGCAGTGGGATATGTGAAAGAGGGCTATGCCTTTTCTCCCATGTTTACATTAGGATACACCAAAACAGTATCGGATAAGGAGGTGTTTGCAACATGGCTCAGGCTGGAAAAGGCAGATTAAATTACAGGTGTCCCTCCTGTTTTATGCGGGATCTGGATATTGATATGTTTTATGATAAGGAAAAGGATGAATATTACTGCATTCGCTGCCAGTACACCGGAAATGAAAAGGACGTGCTGGAAAAAAATGAGATGGTAAGGTTCCGTTACCGTGCCATGGCGGAGCGTATCACAAAGTTTGACTTTGATTAAGAGGAAATTTTTATGGGAGTTATTTCAGATAAAAAATTTATAAAGGGAATGGACGTATCTTCCCTGCCGGAGCTGGAACAGCTTGGAGCTAAATTTTACGATAAGGATGGGGACGAGAGGAATCTTCTGGCCATTCTGCAGGAATACGGTACCAATGCGGTGCGTATCCGCCTCTGGAACAATCCCTGGTCCAGAGAAGGAGAGCCCTACGGTGCGGGAACCAATGATATGGAAACTGCCATGGAGCTGGCAAAACGGGTGAAAGAGCGGGGCATGGATGTGCTGCTGAATCTCCATTACAGTGATTTCTGGGCAGATCCCGGCAAGCAGATAAAGCCCAAGGCCTGGTATGACTATACGGGAAAACGTCTGGAATCCGCTGTATATGATTATACGGTGGCGGTATTGCGGGAATTCCAGCGGGAGGGCATTCTGCCTGATATGATACAGACAGGCAACGAACTGTCCAACGGTCTGCTGTGGCCGGACGGGAAGCGGCCCGATTACGAGAGCATTGCCATGCTGGTGAATGCGGGAATTCACGGGGTACGTGATATTGACCCGGACATTCCGGTTATGCTCCATCTGGATAACGGAGGCAATAATGCTTTGTACCGGGAATGGTTTGACAGCTACTTTGCCAGTGACGGAGAAGATTTTGATGTCATCGGCCTGTCCTATTATCCCTTCTGGCACGGTTCTCTGGCAGATTTGGAGCATAATATGCATGACATTGCGCTGCGCTACGGCAAGGAACTGGTGGTAGCGGAGGTATCCATGGGCTACACCATGGAGGATTATGCTTCTTATGAGAAACTGCAGCCTTCTGAACGGAAAGGAATGGCCACAAAACCGGAACTGGTGAAAAATATTGACTATCCCATGACAAAACAGGGCCAGGCGGATTTTATGAAAGATTTTATGAATCGCGTGGTCAATGTTCCAAAAGGTCTGGGAAGGGGATTTTTCTACTGGGAGCCGGCCTGGCTTCCGGTGCCGGGAAGCGGCTGGGCTACCCAGGCTTCTCTGAGCTATATGAAAGATCCAGGCCCCTGCGGCAATGAATGGGCCAATCAGGCGCTGTTTGACTATGAAGGCAGGCCTCTGCCGGCGCTGGATGTGATTAAAAATCTGTAACTTCCTGGAACGGGAGCTGAATCAAAACAGAAGATTTTCTTCTATAAGAGTCAGGGTGTCAGAAGGTCTGTAATGAAAATGGATCTTCTGATACCCTGATTTCTGCTTGTACCACTGCGTGGCTTCCGGCAGCCCTTTGTGACGGCCTGCAAATTCCCGGTAAGCATAAGCCAGGGTTTGATTAGCCATTGCCGACAGGGAGAGAATCTTGCCACATGGTATTGTGTATGATATATTTATATCAGATGATTCAGATATCCCACCCATCAGATTAGTTTTCATACATTATCAGCACTGAATTGTCTGACATTTGAAGGGAGTGAGCCTGTATATGACCGAAAAGGAAAGAGATGATTTTTTTATGTCTGCTCGTTGATTGAATATACTGCCCGCCAGACGAAAAATAAACTGAAAACGCAGTATGAACCAACCATACGGAATGGAGGAAAACCATGAAGAAAAATTATAAATTAAAGGATATCCCGTATAAGCGAATAGATTTTCAGGAAATCCAGAGAAAACTGGATGAATTTGCAGAGCAGATTACCCAGGCCGGAGATTATGATACAGTAAAAAAGATACTGCTGGAGAGCCAGGAACTGCAGAAGGAAGTGAATGAAAACCATACGCTGGCCATGATACGGATGTATCAGGATTCCACAGATGAATATTATGCAAAGGAAGCCATGGAGCAGGATAAAGCGTTGGCAATGCGTGACAGCAGCAAATTAAATCAGGCATTAATATCTTCACCTTTTGCGGAAGATATCAACCGGGAGTTCGGCAGGGAATTTCTTCTGATTCTGGATAAGGACAATCGGCTTCTCTCAGAAGGCAAAGATTTACAGGTCAAAGAGCAGGAGCTGATGAACCGTTATCAGAAGATGAAAGCAACGATGAAGTTTGAATTTCAGGGAAAGACATTGAGTGAAGGAGAACTGCGTCCGTTTCGGGAGAACCCGGACCGGGAGGTACGAAAGGAGTGCCTGAAAGTCATGTACCGGGGCTATCTGGACAGGAAGCAGGAATTTGAAGAGATACTGGATGAACTGGTGAAAACACGTATCAAAATTGCGAAAGCAAACGGATTTGACAGTTATCTGGATTACAAAAATCTGGAAAAGGGAAGACGGGAGTACGGAGAGAAAGAACTGACCGCTTTCCGGAAACAGATAAAAGAAGAAGTCATTCCGGTAATGAAAGCATTGTATGAGCAGCAGAAAGAGCGGCTGGGCCTGGAAACTCTGACGATTTACGATTACAATCTGATTTTCCCCGATGGGAATCCCAGGCCCGCCGGGGAAATTCAGGAACTCTGCCAGGCGGCCGGAGAGATGTATCATAAACTGTCTCCGGAAATCGGGGCATTTTATGATGAAATGCTGGAACATGAACTGATTGACGCTGCACAGTCGCCCAATAAAATTACGGGAATCGGATTCTGCACCACTCTGGATAAGACGGGAATTCCCTTTGTATTTGCAAATTCCAACGGTACCATGTCGGATGTGTCGGTGCTGACCCATGAGCTGGGCCATGCCTGGCAGGCATATTGCAGTATGAAAAAGCAGCCCCTGCAGGAATATTACTGGATGGCCAATGATCTTGTGGAGATTCCCTCCAAAACCATGGAGCTGTTTGCTTATCCATATGCAGAAGCATTTTTCGGAAAGGATGCGGAGAAATTTCTGTATATGCATCAGTATGAAATTATCAGTGAACTGACGTTTTATACCATGGTAGACGAGTACGAAGGCTGGCTGTATACGAATCCCCAGGCGTCCATGCAGGAGCGGTATGAGAAATTTGAGCAGTTATTCCAGGAATATAATCCTGGCGTGGACAACAGGGAATTTCGGGAGGAAATCCTTGCAGGGGCCATGCTGTTTGGCAATATGGGCGTTTACATGTACCCGAAATATCTGATCAGTTATGTGCTGTCCGAAATGTGCGCGCTGGAGTTTAAGGAGCGGATGGATGAAAATCCCGAACAGGCCTGGAAAGATTATGAGCTGTTCTGCGCAACAGGCGGCTCCATGGAGTATGTTTCCATTCTGAAGCAGTCCGGCCTGTCTCCGGCTTATGTGGACGGCACGGTGGCCCGTGCCCTGACCGGGCTGAAACAGCGCCTTGGGACTGAGAAAAGATAAAAAAGGAGATGACCATATGATTTCAAAGCAGATGCAGAGGGAAGTGGCAGGCAGTTCCGCAATCCGCGCCATGTTTCTGGAGGGAAAAGAGCTGGCCCGGCAGGTGGGCCCGGAACATGTCTATGATTTCAGCCTCGGAAATCCCATGACTCCCGTACCGGACAGTTATAACCAGGCGATTATTGAGGCAGTGCAGACAGAAAGTTCTCTGGAGCTCCATGGATATATGGACAATGCGGGCTATCCGGAGACGCGGCAGGCGGTAGCTGACAATCTGAACAGGCGGTTTGGCACAGAGTTTGAGAAGGAGCATATTGTGATGACGGTGGGCGCTGCAGGCGCGTTAAATGTGGTACTGAAAACTCTCCTGGATCCCGGAGACGAGGTGCTGGCGCTGGCTCCTTATTTTGGAGAATACCGGGGGTATACAGCTAATCATCAGGGGATTTTGCGGGAGGTAAGGCCGGATATTCCCACCTTTCAGCCGGATTTGGAGGATTTGGAGGCCAAAATCTCTGAAAAAACAAAAGCTCTGATTATCAACAATCCGGTAAATCCCACCGGGGTAGTATATTCAGAGGAAACCATCCGGCGCATAGCTTCTATTCTGGAAAAGAAGCAGCGGGAATATGGCCGTGAGATTTACATGGTATCCGACGAGCCCTATCGGGAACTGGTCTATGACGGAACAGAAGTGCCCTTTCTGACGAAATATTATGATAATACCTTTGTGACGTATTCTTTCAGCAAATCCCTGTCCATTCCGGGGGAGCGAATTGGTTATATTGCGGTCAGCCCCCGGATGGCAGACCGGGAACAGGCCCTGCAGGGACTGTCAGTGGCCAACCGGATTCTGGGCTTTGTGAATGCCCCGTCTCTGATGCAGAAAGCGCTGATTCCTTCTCTGGACGCCAGGACAGACGTGGATTACTATGACAGGAACCGGAAACTGATTTACGGAAAACTGACAGAACTGGGCTTTACCTGTGTAAAGCCCCAGGGAGCCTTTTACCTGTTTGTGAAATCTCCGGAGCCGGAGGAACAGAAGTTTGTGGAAGAGGCGAAAAAGTATCACATTCTGCTTGTGGCAGGAAGCACCTTTTCCTGTCCTGGTTATGTGCGGCTTGCCTATTGTGTTTCTTATGAAATGCTGGAGCGTTCCCTGCCTGCTTTTGAAAAGCTGGCGGAAGTATACAGGAGGAAATGAACATGAAGCCATGGGAAGAAAATGTGCGCAGGGTGATTCCCTATACACCGGGAGAGCAGCCTGACCGCCCCAATATAATAAAATTAAATACCAATGAAAATCCGTACCCTCCGGCTCCGGGAGTGACGAAGGTGTTAAAGGAACTGGATGGGGACAGCCTGCGGAGATATCCGAACCCCGGAGCAGAGACGCTGGTGCAGGCGCTGGCGGATTATTACGGTGTATCGAAGGAGCAGGTGTTTGTGGGGGTGGGCTCCGATGATGTGCTGGCTATGAGTTTTCTGACTTTTTTTAACAGCGGCAAACCCATTTTATTTCCGGACATTACCTATTCCTTTTACGACGTGTGGGCAGATTTATTCCGGATTCCTTACGAATGCCCGCCTCTGGATGAGGAATTCCGGATTCGCACGGAAGATTATCTCAGAGACTGCGGCGGGATTGTGATACCAAATCCCAACGCTCCCACCGGACTGGAAAAGAATCTGGAGGAACTGGAAGAAATCATCCGGAAAAATCCGGGAGTAATTGTAATAATTGATGAAGCATATATTGACTTTGGAGGGACTTCTGCGTTATCATTACTCCCGAAGTATGAAAATCTGCTGGTAGTTCAGACTTTTTCCAAGTCCAGAAGCCTTGCGGGCATGAGAATCGGATATGCCATTGGAAATGAGAAGCTGATAAAATATCTGAATGATGTGAAATATTCCTTCAATTCTTATACCATGAGCGCCGCAGCTCTTGTCGCAGGTGTGGAAGCCGTCAGAGATGATACATATTTCAGAGAGACCCTGCAGAAAATAATTAATACCAGAGAACGGACGAAAAAAGAATTGCACCGACTGGGATTTTCCTTTCCTGATTCCGGAAGTAATTTTATTTTTGCCACCCATCGGAGCTGTCCGGCGGAAGAATTGTTTGAAGCCCTGAAACAGGCGGATATTTATGTTCGCTATTTCCGGAAACCGGGTATCGACAATTATCTGCGGATTTCCATCGGAACAGAGGAACAGATGGATGAACTGATTCGTTTTCTGGAACACTATTTAGGAGAGCATTTATGATTCGAATGATTTTGAAAGGCGTTGTCATCGGGATTGCCAATATTATTCCCGGCGTCAGCGGCGGTACCATGGCGGTTTCCATGGGTATTTACGATAAGATGATTCATGCGGCCACCCATCTTTTTTCGGAATTTAAGAAAAGCATGAAAGTGCTGATTCCCATTATTATCGGAGCAGCCATCGGCGTGGTGGCGCTGGCCCGGATTATTGAAATCATGTTTGAGAAAATTCCCCTTCAGACCAACCTGTTGTTTATCGGCCTGATTGTGGGAGGCCTTCCGGCTGTCACCCGGAAAGTAAAGGGGAAAAGTATCCGGCTGGGCCATATTCTGTCTTTTCTGGCATTTTTTGTCATTGTGGCGGGAATGGCGGTTCTGGGCGAGCAGGAGGGCGCGGCGGCAGATTTGAGCTTCAGTGTGCTGAATGTGATAAAGCTGTTTTTCGTGGGCGTTCTGGCTTCGGCCACTATGGTAATTCCCGGCGTCAGCGGTTCTATGATGCTGATGCTGATAGGCTATTACAATCCGGTGCTGAGTGAGGTAAACCGTTTTATCGACAACCTGCTGGACTTTAATGTACCGGGGCTTCTGGATGGTTGTCTGGTGCTGGTGCCTTTCGGAATCGGCGTTGTTATCGGCATTTTTGCCATTGCCAAAGTAATAGAGATTATATTTGAAAAATTTCCGGAGCACGCATACTGGGCCATTATCGGCCTGATTGTGGCGTCTCCCATTGCCATTTTGCTGATGAACAGTTTTGGAACTATCACTCCGGTAAATGTTTTAACGGGAATTGTGGCGCTGGCGGCAGGCGTGGTGATTGCTCTGAAACTGGGGGAAGAATAATCTGCTGCCGGAGTCTGCGGCGCGGGCAGCGGCAGGAACATAACAGAGGACGAAGTATGTACAGGAAGAAAGTGGGGTGCAGATACCCGAAATGGAATATTTACCGTTGTTATATCTGGCCTGTATCAATCTGACAGGATTTTTCCTGATGGGGCTGGATAAATGGAAAGCAAAACATAAGAAATGGCGGATTTCTGAAAAAGCGCTGTTTGGAACTGCTGTTGCCGGAGGCAGTATCGGAACCTGGGCAGGCATGTATGTGTTCCGCCATAAGACCAGACACTGGTATTTTGTGGTGGGAATGCCCCTGATTCTGGTGCTGCAGGCAGCCGGTGCAGTCTGGCTGTTGACTTTTGAAAGATAAAGTAATATTATGGAAAAGCATATCGTTATGGAAGGTTACAGTTTCATAAGTTACATAAAAAGAGAAAGGAAAGGAACCTATGTACTCATTTGATGAAGTGAAGAAAGCAGATCCTCAGGTGGCTCAGGCCATTACAGAAGAAATGGAGCGGCAGAACAGCCACATTGAGCTGATTGCCTCAGAAAACTGGGTCAGCAAGGCAGTGATGGCAGCCATGGGAAGCCCCATGACCAATAAATATGCGGAAGGATATCCGGGAAAACGTTATTACGGCGGCTGTGAATGTGTGGACGTGGTGGAAAATCTGGCCATTGAGCGTGCAAAAGAGCTGTTTGGCTGCGAATATGCCAATGTACAGCCCCACTCCGGCGCCCAGGCCAATATGGCAGTGCAGTTTGCCATGTTAGAGCCGGGAGACACGGTAATGGGCATGAATCTGGATCATGGCGGACATCTGACCCATGGCAGTCCTGTAAATTTTTCCGGTACTTATTTCCATATTGTACCTTACGGCGTCAATGACGAAGGGTTTATTGATTATGATAAAGTAAGAGAAACAGCGCTGGAGTGTAAACCGAAGCTGATTATTGCAGGAGCCAGCGCCTATGCAAGAACCATTGATTTTAAGAGGTTCCGTGAAATTGCCGATGAGGCGGGCGCATACCTGATGGTGGATATGGCTCATATTGCAGGCCTTGTGGCGGCAGGGCTCCATCCAAGCCCCATTCCCCATGCCCATGTGGTAACCACCACCACCCACAAAACACTGCGGGGGCCCCGCGGAGGCATGATTCTGGCCAGCCAGGAAATGGCGGACAGGTTCAACTTTAACAAGGCGATTTTCCCAGGAACCCAGGGAGGCCCGCTGATGCATGTGATTGCCGCAAAAGCGGTGTGCTTCAAAGAAGCGCTGGAAGACAGCTTTAAAGAATACCAGCAGAACATTGTGAAAAATGCCCAGGCTCTGGCAAAGGGACTGAAAGACAGAGGGATAAAACTGGTTTCTGACGGAACGGACAACCATCTGATGCTGGTGGATTTAACACCATATGAACTGACAGGAAAGGCAGTGGAGAAATTGCTGGATTCCGTTCATATTACCAGCAACAAGAATACCATTCCCAATGACCCCAAATCTCCTTTTGTAACCAGCGGTATCCGTCTGGGAACTCCGGCTGTTACATCCAGAGGATTTACAGAAGCCGATATGGATAAAGTGGCGGAATGTATTGCCAGAATGGTGAAAGAGGGAGAAGCCGCTTCCGAAGAAGTGCGCAGGATGGTGAAAGAACTGACAGATAAATATCCTCTGGAATAAGCAGAAGAATGATAAAACTTATGACGAATGCCAGGTAAACGGAAAAAGAATAGCTGCCATGCAAAAGGTTTATCCGATTGCATGGCAGATTTCTTCTATCTGAGAAACAGATGAACGGACAGTTCCTGTCCCTGCAACGATGCATCGACCTCACCCCGTGGAGTTCCACGATGCGTTTTACAATGGCAAGCCCAAGCCCGGAGCTTTGGGCGGAGCTTCTGGCCTGGTCTCCGCAGTAGAAGCGCTCAAAGATTCGGTCAGGCTCAATGGCGTGAGCATCCGTCAATTGGTTCGTGATACAGATATGGAGCCGGCCCGTGTCCTGTGCCGTTACGGTTACCGGAGCGGAACGAGCGGCATATCTGCGCGCGTTGTCCAGCAGATTCTGAAACACCCGTACCATCTGCTGCGTATTGATACAGGCGGCATGGCTTTTCGCCTCCAGATGCCATGAAAGAGTCAGGCCCTCTGCTTCCATAAGAATTTTATATTCATAAAGGATATGCCGCAGCAGTTCCATCACATCCCTTTTTCCATGTCAGGAAACCGGTCGGCGGAGTGTCAGCGCCGATGGCAAAATGTAAGAAAACGCCGATTGCTTTTTTGACAATAGTGAAAGCAACGCAGGGGGATGAAATTTGACTGATGAAAAAACATAAGCAAAATGCTGTAAAATATTTCGTTTGTTTCTGACTAAAAATGGCAGGGGCAGATTTGTGGTAATGGATATAGAAGATTACGAGCGTGATAAAGCGGAAAAGAAGCTGCTGGAGAAACTGCATGAGGCAGAGGAAGTTGTGAAAGACGGGAATGGATGGCTGACAATGGAAGAATTGAAAATCAGCAAGCCATAATAAATGATGCAATTGAAGGAAAAACAGATGTGTATCTGCATAGAACTTAAACAAAAACAGTCAGGAACAGCGGAGAACACACCGAGTTTGAGTGATGGATAAAATCCCGAAAACGCAGATAAAATGGGCGTTTTCGGGATTGCTTTATGCCTGTTGGCTCTAAAATGGCTCTAAAATGGCTCTAATTATTTATGACAATAGAAAGTCTGCGAGGCGGACTTTCTATTGTATGAGGAAGACCGGATTTGAGGCGGGCATCGTGATACCTGCTTTTTACAGGGCAGGTCCACATTCGAAGGCGAGTACCATATATTTTTCTGCATTGGTAAGACCATAAGACATATTTCTTCAAAACATGCAACGCAGGCAGGTGCGCCTGTCACAGAACGGTAAAAAGCAATCGTTGTATTCCTGTAATTGATTTGCCAGACAGGTAATGTGCCATTTGCAGAGCAGAGTTCTGCTATTTTTTCTACATTACAGATTCTTTTTATCTGTGTCTGCGCAGCCGGAATCTGTGTACGGAAACTTTCAGTTCTTCCGACTGGCTCTGGAGTTCTTTGGCAGAAGCGGCAGATTTTTCCGCTGTGCTGGCATTGGTCTGAACCACCCCTGCAATCTGTTCCATGCCGGCCTTTAACTGGTGAAGCGCCTGTGACTGCTGCGTGGCGGAACCTGCAATCTGTTCAATCAGGTCTGTAGCCTGTTTGGCTCCCACTACCACATCGCCCAGAGCGCTGGTGGTTTCGGCAGTCAGTGAAGTGCCGTGTTTTATCATCCGTATGGAGTTTTCAATCAGCTCCGTAATATCTTTTGCGGAAGCAGAACTCTTATTTGCAAGGCTCTGTACTTCTTCTGCCACAACGGCAAATCCCTTTCCGGCTTCTCCGGCCCGTGCAGCTTCCACTGCGGCATTCAGAGCCAGGATATTGGTCTGGAAAGAGATATCTTCAATGGTCTTGATAATACCGCCGATTTCCTGAGAGGCATTGGAGATGTCTTCCATAGCGGAAGTAAGTTCGCCCATTTTCTCATTGCTGGCCAGCAGGAGTGTGGCAGCTTCCGTGGAACACTTCTGAGCAGTATCCGCATCGGAAGAAGTGTGATCCACCTGAGTGGAAAGTTCGTGGATACTGGCTGCCAGTTCCTGAACTGCGGAGGCCTGAGCCACAGCGCCGCTGGAAAGAACTTCGGCATCGGAAGCCATCCGTCTGGATTCCTCCAGTACATGTTCTGCAGTGATATTGATACGGGAGAGAGCGTTATTCAGGGAATCCAGAATCTGCCGCATGGCGTCCTGAATGGGCAGAAATTCACCCCGGTAATCGTCGCCAATTACAAGATCCATGTTGCCCTGTGCCATTTCGGACAGTTTTGAGTCAATATCATGTATGTATTTTTTCAGTTCCCGCTTCGTCTCATGGATGGATTCCACCAACATGCCGATTTCGGAAGTATTTGATTTCAGGAGAAATTCAGCAGAAAGATTACCCTGAGAAATCTCGCTCATCTGATCACGGACTGCAATCACAGGCCGGAGCACACGCCTTTTGGTAATAACCATAATGAGAAGCTGAATCACTGCCACAATAATCAGAGCGGCAATCATGGTAGCACGGATAAAATCAGATTCCCGGCCCAGAGTCTCTACCTGTGTTTTGGTTCTTTCGTCCAGAGCTTCCAGAAACTGCTCCTTCAGAGCATTAATCTGAGCAATTGACGCACTGTATTCTTCCCCGTAGACATAATCCAGAGCAGCCTGCATATTGCCTGCCTGTACGTTTTTCATGGCCTCGTCTTCCAGAGGCACCAGCGTATTGGAAAGTTCGGACATATCGTCAATCATTTTCTGTTCCTCAGAAGTGATGCCGATTTCCTGCATGGCTGCAACGCCCCGGTCGCGGTTTTGCAGCACATTTACTTCATTCCAGTAATTGTCGTAATGTTCCTGCTGGCCGGTGGAGGCGAACGCGCGCACCTCATTGGTCAGATAGGCGGAACCGTTCATAAAACGATTGGCATTGTAAGTCAGTGCAAAACGGTTTTCATTGGCCAGGTCAAGTTTTCCGCTGATACTGCTGTAAGACAGCAGGGAAAAGACCAGAAATAAAAGGGCCAGAATGGATATCCCGTTTAAAATAAATGATAAAGTGGATTGGTTGATGGATTTTTTCATTGTAATTGTTCCTCCTGATGCATGAACTCTGATTGTTTCTTCATCTGAAAAATAATTAAAAATTTGTAGCAGTTCACAGACTCAAATCATAATAAATATACTATAAGTTTACAGAAAACAACAGGAAATTTCAAGTCATAAATTACTGGAATTCTTTGATATATATTCCGGAAATGTAAGCAGTTTTCCTGTGGATGGTGTAATTGCGGCATGCATAATTCCGGCGCTGCCATAGAAAAACCCGAAGCTGCTGCTTCGGGTTTTGTATGGTGCGCATATATAATACATACTGCTATATCTGTCTGCCGATATGATAACATATTTAATTTTAAGAAATAAATGAATTTTAATATCCTGCCTCTGTTGCGGCGTATTCTGCCTGTTCATCCGTAAAGCCTTCAAATTTCAACTGCTCAATCAATCCTGATTTGGAGAAAGATGAAATTTTCAGATATTCCTTTGCCTTGATAGCAGCCTGTTCATTCCAGTCGGCACCGCAATTGTCTGCTGCGTAAGTTGCTTCCTCAGTGGAAAATCCCTCAAATTCCAACTGGGTAATCAGACCATCGTGTGAAAAACCGGAGATTGCCAGATAAGTCTGGGCTTTCGCCAGTGCATTTTTCTGTCCCATAGTCAGCGAATCGTCTGTGTCGGATGTATTGTCTGTTTCATCTTCATTGCTGCTATTATTATCTGCATCATCAGGATTATCTGCGTCGTCAGAATTATCTGTATCTGTCTTAGCGTCCTCGGTTTTCTTATCAGAACTGTCTTTGTCCGTACTTTTATTTTCAGCTTCTTTGACTTTGTCTGAAGATGCGGAATCGTTGTTGTATTTGTTACTGCCCCCGGCAGCAGCGGCGCCAATTGCGAGTACAATAACTGCAATAATAATCCATTTTACAATCCCTCCCTGTTTCTTTCGGCAGGCCGGGCATACTTTCGCTCCTGCGGGTATCTCTGATTTACAATGTTTGCATAATTTGGTTCCATCTTTTTTTGACATAAATTTACCCTTTTCCTTTACGTATTTTTATATATTCCTGGGGAATGGCTATTACAGTCTGCGGAGTATTTCTGTTATGTAACGGTTCAGATTTTTGAACATTCTCAGGGCTGTTTTATTATAACTGATAATCCGGAGTTTGTAAACATAAGTTTTCTGATTCTCCGGGATATTTCAGACAGTTATTTAAGAAAATATTAATAAATTTTATTAGGATTTATCACCATTTTATGATAAGATGTTTACTGGACAACAGGCGGAATGATACATATATTACCGGGCCCCTGTGGTTCGGCAGACATTACCGGTTAAGTTTAGGAGGAAAAACATGAACAAAAAGAAAGTGGGTATTATTGTTGCAGCAGTTGTAGCAATCGTGGCAGCCGCAGGGGGAGGAGCCTGGTATTTTCTGAAAGGAAATGCCGGTACAGGAAACAGTGCAGATAAAGTGTATGTGGAATCTGTTGCATCCCTGACTTCTGTGGGGGCCGGGAGCCAGAATCGATATACCGGCGTGGTGGAAGCACAGGAGACCTGGAAAGTAAATAAAGACGGAGAAAAGGAAGTAAAAGAAGTTTTTGTAAAAGAAGGCGACATGGTGGAAGAAGGCAGTCCACTGTTTGAGTATGATATGGAAGAAGCAGAAGGGGAAATTCAGCAGGCGGAGCTGGATCTGGAGGGAATGCAGAATGATATTACCAACCTGCAGAGCCAGATTAATCAGCTGTCCCGTGAGAAAAACGCAGCGCCGGAAGAAGATAAATTCGAGTATACGGCTGAGATACAGGAGAAACAGAACAGTATCAAGCAGACAGAATACAACATTCAGAGTAAAAAAGCAGAAATTGAAAAGAAAAAAGAATCCATAGAGAAAGCAGTGATTACCAGCAAAATTGCCGGTGTGGTGAAGTCCATCAATGAATCAGGTACGGACGCCATGGGGGAATCCGCAGCTTATATGACGGTGCTTGCATCCGGTGACTATCGGGTGAAAGGGAAAGTCAGTGAAACCAATGTCCAGAACCTTTCCGAGGAACAGCCGGTAATTCTGCGTTCCAGGATTGATGAGAACCAGACCTGGACAGGAAAGATTACCAAGATTGATACTCAGAATGAAGCGGGAGACGGGGATGACAGTCAGGATTATATGATGGGGAGTGACAGCGGGGTGGAAAAAGCTACCAAATATCCTTTTTATGTATCACTGGAGTCTACCGAAGGCCTTATGATGGGCCAGCACCTGTTTATTGAACTTGATGAGGGGCAGGCAGAGCAGAAAGAGGGTATCTGGTTGTTTGAAGGTTATATTGTGCAGGAAGAAGGGAAAGCCTGGGTGTGGGCGGACAACGGGAAAAACCGTCTGGAAAAACGCGAAGTGGAACTGGGAGAATACGATGAAAACCTGGGAGAATATCAGATTGTGTCAGGACTTATCCAGGAAGATGCCATTGCATTCCCCATGGACGGGCTGTATGAAGGGGTAACTACCGTTACAGACCCGGCAGAAGTAGATTATACGTCACCTCTTTACAACCCGGAAGGAGAAGACGGGGAAATGTCAGAGGATGGAGAGATGTCAGAAGACGGAGAACTGCTGGAAGACGGAACTATGATGGATAATCTGTCAGAAGACAGAGAAGTTCCGGAAGAACTGTCAGAAGACGGAGAACTGCCGGAGGATTCCGGAGATGATGCCGAAGGTACCGAAAATGAAGATACTGACAGCGATTCAGACGACGGAGATAACGATGGTGACTCAGGAGAAGCTGACAGCGATTCAGGCGACGGGGAGCAGGAGGAATAACAGAAACCGGAGGGAAGAACAGGAATGATATTGGATTTACAGAACATATTTAAAGATTATCAGCAGGATAAGCTGGTGGTTCCGGTACTGAAAGACATATCCCTTCAGGTGGAAGAAGGAGAATATGTGGCGATTATGGGTCCTTCCGGTTCCGGAAAAACCACATTGATGAATATTATCGGCTGTCTGGACCGGCCTACCTCAGGCACCTATCAGCTTGCCGGAGAAGATGTGCTGAAATGTAAGGACAAAGAAATGTCAGATTTACGGCTGCGCAGTATTGGATTTGTATTTCAGAGTTTTCACCTTCTTTCCAGACAGAGCGCTCTGGACAATGTGGCGCTGCCTCTGAGCTATGCAGGCATCAGAAAGAAAGAACGGAGGGAGCGTGCAGTCGGGGCTCTGGAGCGGGTAGGGCTGGGAGATCGTGTGACCTTTAAGCCCACCCAGTTATCCGGCGGACAGAAACAGCGTGTGGCCATTGCCAGAGCCATGGTAAACAATCCCAAAATTCTTCTGGCAGACGAGCCTACAGGAGCATTGGACTCCAAATCAGGGGAACAGATTATGGAGCTGTTTGAGAAACTGAATGAGGAAGGGGTGACCATTGTTATGATTACCCATGACAGAAATATTGCCTCCAGAGCGAAACGAATTGTGCATATCATTGACGGAATGATTACGGAAGAAGACAGCAGGGAGGGAGAGAATGCATAAAAAAGGAATACTTATTACGGTAATTGTGCTTGGCGTTGTGGGAATTGGAGCTTTCGCCGGGATAAAAGCATATCAGAATTATCAGAATGGCAATACTACGGCAGAAGTACAGTATGTGTCAGATTTAAGCGCCTACTATTATGGAGAGGAAACCAGCAGTTCCGGAATGGTAACCAACGACCAGTCTCAGGATGTTTATGCACTGGATGAGAAAACCATTTCCGAAGTACATGTGGAAGAAGGGCAGACTGTTTCCGTGGGAGATCCGCTGATTTCCTATGATATGACCATGTCCAATCTGGAGCTGGAAATGAAGGAGCTGGATGTTTCCACCATTAACAGCAGGCTGGAAGGTGCGAAAAAGCAGCTGGAGCGTCTGAAAAATACCACTCCGGTGGCGCCCCGGCCGGAAGAGCCGGAGATTCCGGATGTGGAGCCGGAACCGGAACCAGACCCGGAGCCTGCCATGCCGCCTGAAAAAACAGGGAAAGCCTACAATTATATTACCAGTGCTTCCAAACCCACGAAGGGCAAGGGAACAGAGGAAAAACCCTATATTTATCTCTGTATGCCGGACTGTTATGTGCTGGGAGAATTTATCAACAGTCTGTCCGAGGATGAGGATAATCCCGTTTATGTGAGCCTGGAAATACATAAGAAAAATGTATTGACAGGTAAACTGATCAGTTCCTGGGAAATCAGCGGTGAAAGCGGATTTCCTCAGATGGCAGATGACTCCAAATGGTCGGTGAAGACAAAGTCCCAGATTACCGATGAAGACCTGGAACTGCCGGAGGAACCGGAAGAACCGGAGATTCCGGAGAATTATGAAGAGCCGGAAGAACCGGAACAGCCGGAAGGATATACGGCAGAAGAACTGGCAGAAAAAATCCGGGAAAAGGAAGAAGAAATCCGGGATCTGGATTTGAGCAGAAGGAAAGAAGAACTGGAACTGGAGCAGATGAAGAAAGTTTCCGGGGACGGTGTGGTAAAAGCTACGGTAAATGGCATTGTCAAAGACCTTGGAGATAAAGACGATCCGCCCAAAGACGAGCCTTTTCTCACAGTGGCAGGTTCCGAGGGGCTGTATGTGAGCGGTTCCCTCAGCGAGCTGCAGCTTGGAGAGGTGAAGGTGGGCCAGGTAATTTATGCCAATTCCTGGGAAAGCGGCAGGAATTTTGAAGCGAAGATTACTGAGATTTCCAGTTATCCTCAGGAAAACAGCAATGCATATGGCGAAGGAAATCCCAATGTGTCCTATTACCCTTATACTGCTTACATTGAGGACACGGAAGGCCTGCGCAACGGAGAATATGTGGATTTGACCATGACGAATACACAGGAGACGGATGGCATTTATCTGGATAAGGCATTTGTGAGAGAAGAAGACGGGAAGAAATATGTGCTGAAAGCAGATGAGAATAACCGTCTGGTGAAACAGTATGTAAAAACCGGAAAGACTATCTGGGGCCAGTCTGTGGAGATACTGTCCGGATTATCCAAAAGTGACAGAATTGCATTTCCATATGGAAAAACTGCAAAGGAAGGCATCAAAGTAGAAAGCAATGAATAGTCGGAGCGGACATAGAATGAAGGAGAAAAACAGATGTTAGAAAATATCAGACTGTCCTTTCAGGGACTGTGGTCGCATAAAATGCGTTCCTTTCTTACCATGCTGGGCATTATCATTGGTATTGCGGCAATCATTGCCATTGTGTCAACCATCAAGGGAACCAATGAGCAGATTAAAGAGAACTTAATCGGATCCGGAGATAACACGGTAAATGTGCGGCTTTATCAGGGCGATAACAGTTACGAAATAGATTATTACGGGGTACCGGACGGTGTGCCGGTTATCACAGAAGAAACACGGGAGAAAATGCTGGAGCTTGACCATGTGGAGGATGTTGCTCTGTATACTTCAAGGGAGACTTACCAGGCAGTGTATTACCAGAATACCGCAATGTCCGGAGGAAAAATCTGCGGTATTGATCAGCATTATCTGGACACCTGCAATTACATTATCAAACAGGGCCGGGGATTTTGCGAATCTGATTATAAAAAATTCCGCAAAGTGGTGCTGCTGGATGAAAATTCTGCCGAGACCTTATTCCAGGGAACTGACCCTGTGGGGAAAACAGTGGAAATTCAGAAAGAGCCTTTTACGGTCATCGGAGTGATTGCAAAAGCTACCAGATTTGAACCGGTTATTAACAGCATTGAAGAATACTATACCTATGCGGAATCCAGCAGCGGTGCGGTGTATGTTCCGGAAACTTCCTGGCCTGTACTGTACGGGTATGACGAACCCCAGTCAGTGATTCTGAAGCTGGACAGCGTGGATAATATGACTGTGGCCGGAAAAGACGCTTCCAATATTCTGAATACCGGTTTGAATGTAACTGATGAAACCTTAAAATACAAAGCCGACGACCTTCTGAAACAGGCAGAAGATATTCAGAAGCTCAGTCAGTCCACCAACACCATGTTAATCTGGATTGCCGGAATTTCACTGCTGGTAGGCGGTATCGGCGTTATGAATATTATGCTGGTATCCGTCACAGAACGTACCCAGGAAATCGGCCTGAAGAAGGCAATCGGCGCCAGAAAGGGCAAGATTCTGGGACAGTTTCTGACAGAAGCGGCAGTGCTTACCAGTCTTGGCGGACTGATTGGTGTGATTGTGGGAATCATTCTGGCAGAAGTCATTTCACGAATAACCAGTACCCTGGTGGCCATCAGTGTTCCGGCCTCTGTCCTGGCTGTGATATTTTCCATGGCTATCGGCATTATCTTCGGGCTGCTTCCTTCCTACAAGGCGGCGAATCTGAATCCCATTGATGCATTGCGTCATGAATAAGAGCCGGTTGTCTTCCGGATAAACATATAACAAAAACAGGTTGTTTTCTGTTCAAATCAGAGGACAGCCTGTTTCCGTTTTACAGTAGTGTTTCTTCTTTTGTAGTTATATGTTCCAGAGCATATTCACATGCCTGAATTACAAATCCGGAAAAAGTCACACCGTGGTTTTTTATTGCGTCTTCAATTTCCATAATTAATGGCAATGGAAATCGTACGGTTTTATTTTCTGTTTCTTTTTTATCTGATTTTATCTGAAAGGACATATGTAACACCACCTGTTTTTTATAAGTTAATTATATTATAAAAAACGAAAATATTAAGCAATGCACTTTATAAGACAATACGCAGTGCATTTGGGAAGAAAACTATTTCCCCGGTCAGAGTTGTGTGTATTATAAGAATTTTCCAGGTGAAATAGAAGATAGAGCACGGATATAATCAGTTTGTTTTGTATGCCCATGTCTGGTGGACTGTAGAAAATGGAAGTCGGGAGCCGGGAAGTTGTGTTTGTAATCAGTGCCAGGATATAGTATTATTCGGTACAGGAGTAATCGTGTTACAGGGTGGACAGCCTCCCGCAAATCTTTTGCTGCCTCTTTCACTGCATCATGTTTTTCACTCTGCACATATGACCTGAGCACTTCCTGATCATCAAATAATTCCATCATCATGTCAGGTACCTCCTGTTCCCTGCTTTCCAGATATTCCTTTGATAAGGAAATTTTCAAGACCGGTATTTTGTGTATTTTACAGGGAAATAAATGCAGCTTCCGGGATTTCTGTTGCGGTCAATAAGGAAAGCAGGTATAGTAATAGAAGATCTCGGAAAGGCGGATTGTGATGATGAAAATAACCATGGAACAGGTGGAAGCCGGACAGGAGGAAGTTCTGATTCGTTATCGGGAAGTAACGCCGGAGCTCTGCAGGCTCCTGAGATTTCTGAAAGGAGAGTCCCCGGTGCTTACCGGGAAAAATGAACATGGCCGGTGCAGGCTGATTCCGGAGCAGATTTACTATCTGGAAAAAGTGGACGATAAAAGTTTTGCCTGTACGAAAGAACAGGAATATCAGATTCCCCTTACATTGAAAGAGGCGGAGGAAAAACTGAAAGACCATGGTTTTTTCCGGTGCAACAAATCCATGGTGGTAAATATTGACCATATTGTGTCGGTACAGAGCCAGATGGGGAACCGGATAGACGCGCTTTTAGACAATCAGGAGCACATTATTATTTCCAGAAGGTATGTGAAGGAATTTCGGGAATTGCTGAAAGGGGGATTGGAGCATGAATAACCTGAGAAAATATATCAGAACGGAAGTGGAGGTGGAGATATTTGCCTGCGCCCACATTACAGCCATGATATTTCTCTACGGGTTCCTCCGGTGGCTGATGTATGACAGCACCGTTTCCTTTCCGGTTATTCTGGAACAGATGATACTGGGATATGTGATTTCCTGGGTGCAGAAGGTGTTGTTTTTACAGGAAAAGTCCTACACGGAGCGTTCCTGCCGAATACGGGAAATCCTCTGGTGTCTGCTGCCCGGATGTCTGACAGCAGCGGCGGGAGGCCTGGGAAACTGGTTTCCGGAGGCAGAGGGTAAAACATCTTTGTGGTTTTACGGGATCATGTTCTGCTATTTTATTCTGCTGTGGCTGTTTCTGAAAAAATTTTACCGGGAAGAGACAGAGGAAATGAATGAGCTGCTGAACCGGCGGAAGCAGAAAAAGATTTGGAGGGAAAAAAGTGATTGAACTGCAACATGTGACCAAAGATTACGGGAAGGGAAAAGGGGTGTTTGACCTTTCCTTTTCCGTTCCCCAGGGAGAGGTGTTCGGATACCTGGGGCCAAACGGAGCGGGCAAAACAACAACCATCCGTCAGTTGATGGGATTTATACGGCCGGATAAAGGCTCCTGCCGGATGATAGGAAAGGAATGTTTCAGACAGGCCTTTGAAATTCAGAAAAAGACAGGATATCTTGCAGGAGAACTGGCTTTTCCGGAGGATATGACCGGGCTGGGATTTCTGAAATTTATGGCGGAAATGAAAGGGATGAAGAACGTAAGCCGTATGAAAGACCTGATGGAACGGTTTGAACTGAATCCCCATGGAAAGATAAAGAGGATGTCCAGAGGAATGAAACAGAAAGTGGGGATTGTGAATACATTTATGCATGATCCGGAGGTTGTAATTCTGGATGAGCCCACCAGCGGACTGGACCCCCTTATGCAGAATGCATTTGTGGATTTGATTCTGGAGGAAAAGAAGAAAGGAACCACCATATTGATGTCTTCCCATATTTTTGAGGAAATCGAGAAAACCTGCGACCGGACGGCCATTATCCGTTCCGGACGGATTGCGGCAGTGGAGCATATGAAAGACCTGACGGGAAAGCGGAAGAAAATTTATCTGGTCACACTGGAACAGAAAGAAGACGCGGAAAGGCTGCTGAAAGAACCGGGTATTCAGAGATGGAATCCTTCCGAATCCGGAGAAGCCCTGCTCCCCAATCAGGCGGAATTTACCGTGTCCGGCAGCCTGCCGGATGCGCTGATAACTATTGCCTCTTATGGAGTAAAAGACCTGGAGGTCAGAAGCCAGAGCCTGGAAGAACTGTTTTTGCAGTATTATGAGGGAACACATGTTCAGAAGAAAGGACGGTGGGAAACATGATATCGGTGCCGCTGTTAAAAAGAAATATCAGAGTCTGCCTTATGCCTTTTCTGGTGATTTTTGCAGTACTCTGTATGTACACTACAGTGATTATCTATATGTATAACCCGGAACTCTCCGAGATGTTAAGCGGATATCAGCAGGTGCTGCCGGAAATGATGGCGGCAGTTGGCATGACGGGAATCGCTTCTGATTTACTGGATTGGATACAGATTTATCTGTATGGTTTTATCATGCTGCTGTTTCCTCTGATTTTTATTCTGATTATGGTACAGAAACTGCTGCTGGGCCAGATAGAATCCAAAACGCTGGCCAATCTTCTGGCCACGCCCAATTCCAGGAAAAAGCTCATCCTGACCCAGATTTGTTCCATGGTGTTGTGGATGGCTGCGCTGCTGGTTCTGATAACTGCAGTCGGAGCGGTAAGCTGCGAAATTATGTTTCCGGGGGAGCTGGATGTGGGCAGGTATCTGGCGCTGAATTTCAGTACCCTGCTTTTGCAGACTGCGGTGACCGGGATTGTGTTTCTGGCAGCCTGCTGTGTCAGCAGCAGTAAATCTTATTATCTGGCAGGCGCCGGGATACCGGTGGTATTTTTCCTGTTGCAGATGATTTCCAATATGGGAGAAAAGCTGGAAAAACTTAGATATATGACTATCTATTCATTGCTTCCCACAGAGGAAATTCTGAAGGAAAACAGCTTATTTCCGCTTCAGAATCTGGCGCTTCTGGGAATTGCCCTGGCGCTGTTTGCAGCGGGGGCAGTATGGTTCTCAAGGCGCGATATCTCCCTGTAGGATGAAACACTGATGCCAGAAAATCTCCGGCAACCGGGGCAGATTTCCGGTATATGGCAATCCGTCTGCTGTTATTGCTTTTCTGTTTCAGCAGTTCGGATGCTTTCCAGTCTGGTCATATCGGAAAATTCTTTCCGCACCACCAGGATACTGATGAAAAATGCGGCGGTATCCGCAACCGGGGCGGAAAATAAAATACCGTCCAGTCCCCAGAACAGGGGGAAAATCAGAATCAGCGGAATCAGCAGAAGCACCTGCCGGGACAGGGACAGCAGTATGCCTTTTGTGGGTTTTCCAATGGCGGAAAAGAAGCTGGCGGATAACATCTGCACATTGTTTATAATCACCATCATCAGGAAGATGCGCATGAAGCGTACGGTAAATTCCATATACAGCCCTTCCCCGGAGCCGAACAGAGAAATAATGTACTGGGGGAAAAACTGGAAAGCAATAAAGGAAAGTACCGACATTACAAAAGAGCATTTGATTTCCAGTTTATAAAGGGCTTTTACCCGGTCATACTGTTTTGCACCGTAATTAAATCCCAGAATGGGCTGGGAGCCCTGGGCAAATCCCACCAGCACGCCGATTACGATGGAGTTGACTTTCATGACAATGCCGGCGCCGGAAAGGGGGATGTCCGAACCGTAAACAGACTGTGCGCCGTAGTAAGTCAGGGAATTGTTCAGTACAATCTGCAGCAGAGTGATGGCAAGCTGGTTCAGACTGTTGCTGATACCCAGGGAAGCGATGGCCGCACAGTTCCGGGGAGAAAGATGGAAGAAATCCATGCCCAGCGCAATGGTCTGAAAATGAAATAAATATCTGAGGGCAATCAGGAAAGAAATAACCTGAGAGATTGTGGTAGCCCAGGCTGCTCCCGCCACGCCCATATGGAATCCGAAAATAAAAATGGGGTCCAGAATGGTATTTACCACTGCTCCGGCTACCATGCAGACCATGGAATATCTGGGGCTTCCGTCTGCCCGGATAATATTGCTCAGCACATTGGTGAGCAGCAGGAAAGGGATACCCATGCCGGTAATCTTCACATAGCTGTAAGCATAGGGCAGAACCGTTTCTGTCGCGCCGAAAGCATAGAGCAGGGGAGTGGTAAAAATCTCCGCTGCCAGACAGATGACAAGGCCGAAAGCGGCCGCCATCCAGAACATATTTCCCACGCACTGCCGGGCTTCTTTCTGGTTTCCGGCGCCCAGCTCCAGAGAAAATTTTGCCGCGCCTCCCACGCCTACCAGAAGGGCGGCTGCCAGGCAGATAGTAGTAATCGGAAAGGCCACGTTAGTGGCGGCATTTCCAAGATATCCCACACCCTGGCCGATAAAAATCTGATCCACGATGTTGTAAAGAGAGCTGACCACCATGGCAATGATGGAGGGAATGGCAAACTGCCTCAGTAACACAGGTATTTTCTCGTATCCAAGAGGATTTTCTTTCATTTGTATCTGACCTTCTTTCTTATTATGATTCGGGTGCGGTGCACCCTTTTGACACCCTGATTTATTATGAAATAATTTCACCTGTTAGATTTTAGTTCCAAATTCCCGTATTTGTCAATTGATTGTTGAGAATTATGCGGGGAAAAGTTGTAATTTTATGGGAAATCCGCTATACTAATGAGAAAGCAAGCAGATGTAAGGAGGAAATCATGATTGATTTAAAATTTTTAAGAGAAAATCCGGAAGTGGTGAAACAGAATATCCGGAACAAATTTCAGGACAGTAAACTGCCGTTGGTGGATGAAGTCATAGAGCTGGATGTACAGGCCAGAAAGACCCAGCAGGAGGCAGACGCCCTCCGGGCAGAGCGCAAAAAGCTCTCAAAACAGATTGGGGCTCTGATGGGGCAGGGGAAGAAAGAAGAAGCGGAAGCAGTGAAAGCCCAGGTGAACGCAGGGGCAGAGCGTCTTGCCGAACTGGAGAAAATGGAAGGGGAACTGCAGGAAAAAGTAACGAAAATTATGATGACCATTCCGAATATCATAGATCCTTCCGTGCCCATCGGCAAAGATGACAGCGAGAATGTGGAAGTGGAAAAATACGGAGAGCCCGTAACTCCGGATTTTGAGATTCCCTATCATGCGGAGATTATGGAGCGTTTTCAGGGCCTTGATCTGGACAGCGCCAGAAAAGTAGCCGGCAACGGATTTTACTATCTGATGGGAGATATTGCAAGGCTTCATTCCGCAGTGATTTCCTATGCGAGGGATTTTATGATTGGCCGGGGATTTACCTACTGTGTGCCTCCTTTTATGATTCGCAGCAACGTGGTAACCGGTGTTATGAGTTTTGCGGAAATGGACGCCATGATGTACAAAATCGAAGGGGAAGATCTGTACCTGATCGGAACCAGCGAGCATTCCATGATTGGAAAATTCATTGACACTATTTTAAATGAGGAGCAGCTTCCTCAGACACTGACCAGCTATTCCCCCTGCTTCCGCAAGGAAAAGGGAGCCCATGGAATTGAAGAACGGGGCGTGTACCGGATTCATCAGTTTGAAAAGCAGGAGATGATTGTGGTCTGCAAACCGGAAGAATCTCCCATGTGGTTTGACAGACTGTGGCAGAATACCGTAGATTTGTTCCGTTCTCTGGATATTCCGGTGCGTACGCTGGAATGCTGTTCCGGTGATCTGGCAGACCTGAAGGTAAAATCCGTGGACGTGGAAGCCTGGTCTCCAAGACAGCAGAAATATTTTGAAGTGGGAAGCTGTTCCAATCTGGGAGACGCCCAGGCCCGTAGACTGAAAATCCGCGTAAACGGCAAAGAAGGCAAATATTTTGCTCATACATTGAATAATACGGTGGTAGCTCCGCCCCGTATGCTGATTGCATTTCTGGAAAATAATCTGTGTGAAGACGGAAGCGTGCGGATTCCGGAAGCGCTGCGTCCCTATATGGGCGGTCAGGATAAGATTGTTCCGCCGGAAAACTCATGAAGAAAAAGTATATCGGATTGGGGATTGGGGCTGCAGTTCTGCTGTTCTTCCTGCTGCTGGCAGTATGGGCTGCGCCTCTGGTCCGGATGGCCTTTCTGCTGCGCGATGTGTCGGAATTTGAATATGAACTGTCCCTGGAGCTGGAGGAGAAAAATCTCACAGCGCAGCAGAAACAGCTTATGAATGTTCTGTCTCTGATACTGACCGGGGAAGAAGATGCCGCCCTGTCCTGGGAAATGGACGGAAGAGTATCTGACGGAATGGTTTATGGACAGATTTACTGTAAGGGCGGGAAGGAGCCTGTAACAGAAGTATATTTTCATCAGGAAGAAGGCTTTGTCAACGTGGAAATGCTGTACAATACCATCCGTGACAATGTGCTGAAGCAGCATCCCCTGCTGGGCAGGGCATTGCCGGAATGGGGGTACGGCGCCTTTCTGTCCACCGCTCAGGCAGAAGAAATCTTCCAGGTGGATTTGAAAGATTTGTTTCAGGGAGAAGAACTGGCGGAATATCACGGGAGCAGCGTTCCGGAGTTAATTCGTACCTTTATGGGAATGAAGCGGAAAAAGGGAACGGACGGACAGCGGCAGTTTGAAATGGAGTTGGAAAATTACCGGATTCTTCTGGAACCCGGCAAGGAGAAAGAGCAGCCTGCTGTCAGGGTAACAGCTTCCGACCATTCCGGAGAACAGGCAGCGGCAGTTTACGCCGGCAGATTTGTATTCGGAGCCCCGGAGAAAATAGAATTGCCCGATGATTTCATAGCGGACCAGGATATTGAGCAGTTTGCGAAACTGTGGGCCTCAGTCAGCAGCCTGCAGGAACTGTTTCAGTGAAACAACAGGTATTTGATTTTGTACATGTGAATCTGCCGTTTCCTATTGTAAAAATCCTCTGTTTGTGTTAATTTATTAACGAACGGTATTCAGAAAAGAAACTGTATCACCTGGATAAAAGCCATAATGACCGGCAGGCGGGAAATGGAGGCAGATATGCAGATAGGAATTGCAGGCGCCGGGAAAGTAGGAACCACCCTGGGAAAATATGTAAAAGACCACGGTGCATGTGTCACAGGCTTTTACAGCAGAACCGAAACCAGCGGGCGGGAATCCGCGGAATTTACAGGCACAGAATATTTTAAAACACTGGATTCACTGATGGAAGTAAGCGATACCCTTTTTATTACCACCACAGACGGAGAAATCTCCGGAGTATGGGATTGCATTGCAGAGAAAAATGTGAAAGGAAAAGTCATCTGCCACTTTAGTGGTTCTTTATCAAGTGATATATTTTCAAACTGGGAAGAGACAGGCGCATACGTCTGCTCTGTCCATCCGATTTACGCGTTCAGTAACAAATTCACAGCTTATCAGAATTTAACAGGTGCAGCTTTTGCAGTAGAAGGCTGCCGGACAGCACTGCTTAAAATGCAGGAACTTTTTCAGCTTTTGCCCAACCGAATTGTGGAAATTTCCACTGCGGAAAAGGTAAAATACCATGCGGCCACCAGTATTGCCAGTAATCAGGTGGTGGGACTGATTTCCATGGCGGTAGAGCTTATGAAGGAAGCCGGGATTTCCGAAACCTCCGCCTATGAGCTTTTAAAGCCGCTGGTGGAAAACAATGTGAAATCCGTTTTTGAAAGAGAACTGCAGGAAGAAGATACAGGCTGTACCGGACAGGAAGCAGGATACCGCGGATGTGCACAGGCGCTGACCGGGCCCATTGAGCGCAATGATACCGAAACTGTCCGAAAACATCTGGAGCATATGGACAGGCCCCGGTGGGAATCCGCTTACCGGGCAGTGGGAACCGTGGTCACGGAGCTTGCAGAGAAAAAGCATCCGGAGCGCAGTTATGAAACCATGAAACAGATATTGGAAAGCAAGTGAGGAAAGAACCATGAAAAACACAGTTGTAACCATACGGGAAGCGAAAGAACGGGGAGAAAAAGTCACCATGCTGACTGCCTACGATTATTCCATGGCAAAATTAATTGACGAAGCAGATATCAATATGATTCTGGTGGGAGACTCCCTGGGCATGGTCATGCTGGGATATGAAGATACCCTGTCCGTGACCATGGAGGATATGATACATCATACCAGAGCAGTGGCGCGGGGCGCGAAAAATGCACTGGTTGTGGCGGATATGCCCTTTATGTCCTATCAGACCTCTGTATATGACGCTGTATGCAATGCGGGAAGGCTGATGAAGGAAGGACGGGCCCAGGCGGTAAAACTGGAAGGAGGCCGGGAATTTGCAGACCATATCCGGGCTATTGCCAATGCTTCCATTCCGGTGGTGGCCCATCTGGGATTAACGCCCCAGTCTTTAAACGCATTCGGCGGATTCAAAGTACAGGGCAAGTCAGAGGCGGCAGCCAGAAAACTTCTGGAGGACGCACAGATTGTGGAGGAGGCCGGAGCAGTGGCAGTGGTACTGGAGTGCGTGCCGGCAAAACTGGCGAAACTGGTGACAGAGAAGCTCCGCATTCCCACCATTGGAATCGGCGCCGGAGCAGACTGCGACGGACAGGTACTGGTGTATCAGGATATGCTGGCCATGTTCGGCGATTTTAAGCCGAAATTCGTCAAACGATTCGGAGAAGCAGGCGCACTGATGAAAGAATCCTTCCGGAATTACAGCGAAGAAGTGAAGGCAGGGACTTTCCCCGCACCGGAACATACCTTTAAAATAGATGATGATGTAATTGAAAAACTGTACTAATGTATGAAATGGAGGAAACCATGCAGATAGTAACGAACATAGAAGAATTGCGCTCCATTGTAAAATGGTGGAGAGGAGAAGGCCATTCCGTGGGACTGGTGCCCACCATGGGCTATCTCCATGAAGGCCATAAAAGCCTGATTGTAAAAGCAGTCAGTGAAAATGACAGGGTGGTAGTCAGTGATTTTGTAAATCCCACCCAGTTCGGAGTAAACGAAGACCTGTCCAGTTATCCGAGAGATTTAAACCGCGACGCCGCTCTCTGTGAAGAAGTGGGAGCAGATGTGATTTTTCATCCGGAGCCGGAAGAAATGTATTTTCCCGATAACTGTACATTTGTGGATATGGACCGCCTGACCAAAGGCCTTTGCGGGAAAACAAGGCCCACCCATTTCCGGGGCGTGTGTACGGTGGTATCCAAACTTTTTAATATCGTAACGCCGGACCGGGCATATTTCGGCCAGAAAGACGCTCAGCAGCTTGCAGTCATTCGCCGGATGGTGCGGGATATGAATTTTGGCATTACCATTGTGGGATGTCCCATTGTCCGGGAAGAAGACGGACTTGCCATGAGTTCCCGCAACACATATCTGAATCCGAAGGAGCGGAAGGCAGCCCTGATACTGCACGAATCCCTGACTCTGGGAGAGGAACTGATACGGGCCGGAGAGAAAGACGCTGTAAAAGTGAAAAATGCCATTGTGAAGCATATGAAAACAGAACCTCTTGCACGGATTGACTATGTGGAGATTGTGGACGGAGAGACCCTGGAGCCGGCAGAGACCATTGAGGGCCCCATTCTGGCAGCCACAGCAGTTTATATCGGAAAAACAAGGCTGATTGATAACTTCAGCTATAACCCGGAACAGTAACCGGCAATTGCGAAACAGGCCGGTTATCAGAATTTCATGTACAATTACCAGGGAACAGTAACCACAAAAGGAGAACAACCATGTATTTTAAAATGTTAAAAGGAAAAATCCACCGGGCAGTGGTAAAACAGGCAGAGCTGAACTACGTGGGAAGTATCACGGTAGACCCGGAGCTTCTGGAAGCAGCCGGAATCCTGGAATATGAAAATGTGCAGATTGTGGACATTGAGAACGGAAACCGCTTTGAGACCTATACCATTATGGGAGAGCCGGGCAGCGGCATGATCTGCCTGAACGGAGCCGCAGCCAGACAGGTACAGACCGGAGACCATATTATTATTATGGCCTATGCCCAGATGACCCCGGAGGAAGCGAAAGACTTCCGGCCTCAGGTGGTGTTTGTGGACGAGGAAAACAGGATTTCCAGAATTACCACTTATGAAAAACACGGGGAGATTTCCTGATAAAATCTGAAAGGATTCAGAATCTGCAGAAAGGAAGAATATCCGAATATGTTACAAGGAAAAACCGTATTGCTGGGGGTGACGGGAGGTATTGCCGCGTACAAAATGCCCAACGTGGCCAGAATGCTGAAGAAGCTCCACTGCAACGTTCATGTGCTGATGACGGAGAATGCCACAAATTTTATCACCGCCACCACCTTTGAAACCCTCACCGGGAATAAATGCCTGATTGATACCTTCGACCGGAATTTTGAATTTTCCGTAGAGCATGTGGCGCTGGCCAAACAGGCGGATCTGGTTCTGCTGGCCCCGGCTACCGCAAATGTCATCGGGAAAATTGCAAACGGCATTGCAGACGACATGCTGACCACAACGGTGATGGCCTGCACCTGCAAAATCCTGCTGGCCCCGGCCATGAACCACAATATGTACCATAACCCCATTGTCCAGGACAATCTGAGTAAGCTGGAACGATTCGGTTACGAAATCATTCCGCCCGATACGGGAATGCTGGCCAACGGTGATACAGGAGAAGGAAAACTGCCTTCTGAAGAAGTACTGGTGAACTATGTTCTGAAAGAACTGGCCTTTCCCAAAGACCTGGCCGGACAGAAGGTACTGGTCACTGCCGGAGCCACACAGGAAGCCATTGACCCGGTACGCTATATTACCAATCACTCCACGGGAAAAATGGGATATGCACTGGCCAAAACAGCCATGTTAAGAGGAGCGGAAGTTACGCTGATAACCGGAGCCACAGCCCTGAATCCGCCCATGTTTGTGGAAACGGTACATGTAATATCTGCAGAAGAAATGTATCAGGAAGTTATCCGCCGGGCGCCGGAAATGGACGTGATTATCAAGGCTGCGGCAGTGGCGGATTACCGGCCCGCAGAAGTGGCGGAAGACAAGATTAAGAAATCAGAGGGCGCATCATCCATTCGGCTGGAGCGGACAAAAGACATTCTGGCAGAGCTGGGCCGGATGAAACAGGCGGGAGAAATCCACAGTGTTCTGTGCGGATTTTCCATGGAAACCAGAGATTTGGAGGAGAATTCCAGAGCCAAGCTGGAGCGGAAACATCTTGACATGATTGCCGCCAATAATCTGAAAGTGGAAGGAGCCGGATTTGGCACGGACACCAATGTGCTCACCCTGATTACCGGAACAGATATTGTCCGTCTGGAGCGGATGAGCAAAGAGGAGGCTTCCGGCGAGATTCTGAATATAATCCGGCATATGCTTCCGGATATTGGATAATTTTGCCAAAAAAAATTTACAGAATATACATTTTTTGTTAATGCTGTCTAAAGAATTGTTGGTTATACTATAAAAAAGACAGAAATGTTGTAAAACTGCAACAAAGGCGGAAAATGTATGAGAAAAAAGATAAAAAGAACTTTCATTTTAAAATACAGTGTGTTATTATGTCTGACAGCGGCTGCATGGTATCTCCTGACAGCAGGAGAAGGACGCCATGCGGCCGTTTCTTTTTTCAAAAATATGGAAACATTGAAAACAGAACAGACGTCAGAAGTCTCCACCAGTACCAGGTTCCGGTATGAAAAAGAATTTCAGAATACCTTAAACCGTTACGGATTCTTCCAGTCCCAGTATCAGGCAGACTACTCTACTGCGGTGCCGGGACTGGAATCTACTGATATTCTGGGGGAGAGCTGCAATCGGATGGTTCCCCAGGGAATCTGTGTGGCCGGAGACTATATGCTGGTGACAGCCTATGACAATGGAGCTCCTGCGGGTAATAAAACAGAAAACAGGCGTGAAGTCAACCCTTCCGTGCTGTATGTATTGTCTGACAGGAATCCGGAGAACAGGCAGCTTCTGACCACGGTGGTGCTTCCTGATATCAATCATGTGGGAGGCGTGGCCTTTGACGGAACTAATATCTGGATTGCCAAAAGTACGGACCGGCAGTGCAGTGTGATTTCCTATGATACTATCCAACAGGCGGTCGGTTCCGGAAAAAGCAGCTATAAACTGCCGGAATATGACCAGAACGTTTCCTGCGGTGCGGTGGCTTCTTTTGTAACCTGGCACGACAACAGGCTGTGGGTGGGAACTTACGGAAACCGGGTCAGCGGCATGGGAATGCTGAGAAGTTATACTGTGGAGAAGCAGATGACAGAAGAGGGAGAACGTTTCACGCTGAAAAAGCAGGAAGAAATCGTAATTCCGGGCTTTGCCAACGGAGTTACCTTTACGGAGCAGGGCGGGGTAACCTGCATGGCAGTTTCAACCTCCAGAGGCAGATATTTTCATTCCAATATTTATTTTTATCAGGTGGTGAAAGACTGCTTTACCGGAAAGAATCTTTACTGCTGTTACAATACCTGCAGTTTTCCGCCCATGGCGGAAGAACTGGTATGTGACGGAGAGACCACATATCTGCTGTTTGAATCTTCGGCCACCTGTTACAGTACCCCCGCGTACCTGAAATGTATATATCCCGTGGACAGAATCTGTGCTTTTTCCAGCAGCAGATTATTCTGGACGAATCAGAGGGGAATTTTAAGAAGAACCGTTGAGAGGGCAGAACGAATGAACGTCCGGTTTTCATGGGATAAGGCTTATCAGGAACGAAAATACTGGCAGCAGTATATTGCGCAGACAGGAATATGAACATGTGCTGCCGCATCCGGCTCAGACTGTCAGGGGCTGCCGGCACGGTTCATCGGAACAAAGAAAGGAATTTATCATAAATGAAAAAATATGCAGTGATTACAGGGGCAAGCTCCGGAATCGGAGCAGAATTCGCCAGGATTCTGGCGGGAGAAGGATACAGCCTGATACTGGCGGCCCGGAGGCAGGAACGACTGGAGAAGATGAAAAAGCATTTAAAGACAGAATGTGAGATTGTCACAGTTGACCTGAGAAAAACAGAAGACTGTTATCGCCTGTTTCAGACAGTGGAGGACAGGCCGGTGGAAATCTGGATTAATAATGCGGGATTTGGAAATTTCGGCGCCTTTGCAGCCGGCAGTCTGCAGAAAGAGTTGGATATGCTGGATGTGAATGTAAGAGCCCTTCACATTCTGACCAAGCTGGCCCTGAGAAAAATGATGAAACAGAACAGAGGTTATATTTTAAATGTTGCTTCCTGTGCAGGTCTGATGCCGGCAGGACCTTATATGGCCGCCTACTATGCGTCCAAATCCTATGTGACAAGTCTGACAAGAGCGGCATCAGAGGAACTGCGCAGCGAAAAAAGTCCGGTTTACATTGGATGTCTCTGTCCGGGACCGGTTGATACGGAATTCAATCAGGTGGCAAACGTGGAATTTGCCTTAAAGGGAATCAGCGCCGCTTACTGTGCCCGCTGCGGTTATGAACAGATGAAACGGAGAAAAACGGTAATTGTTCCGAAATGCTCCGTGCGTCTGGCCATGACCCTGGGAAGATTTCTGCCGGAAGAACTTTATATCCGGATTGCGGCTCATCAGCAGAAGAAGAAGTCTGGAGGCAGGAAAGGTGCTGGCGCTCAGAAGACGTGACAGGCATTTCCGGATAAAAGCGCTCTGCAAAGCGCCCCGCGTCAAACTGTCAGCCAGAAAGCTGCCGTACCCGTGAATTTTTATTCCCGCGAGCAATGAGGAAAATAGCCATGCTTGTATGGATATTTGATTACAGGCATGGCAGCCTTCTGTATGGTATGGATATTTTGCTGTATCAGACAGGAAGCCCCAGCTTCTGGAACAGAACGTTCATGGAAGCATA